>ERZ773225.1675-NODE-1675-length-25192-cov-8.240880_pt1 | contig 25192 bp, 19 predicted proteins | sample MGYA00580993_ERZ773225 | MGnify/ENA primary metagenome ERZ773225 (study PRJEB29015, sample SAMEA2737748) | human gut metagenome | biome: human gut; feature: human-associated habitat; material: faeces | place: China | collected 2012 ...
AATGCGCCGCAGGCACCTTGAGAGCGTATCCAGCCGCAGCTTAAGCGTTAGGGGGTCTTGGGGCACAGCCCCAAGTGCGTTTTGGTATGGGGCCCCCGCCGGGCAGGCGTACCGGCCGTCACCCTCCGGTGACTCCGCGACGCCGAAGGCGACCCCAATCTTGCCCTAAATAAATATCTTTTGCCTATTTTTTACAGAAAAGTAACCCCCGGCGGGCGGCTGTTACTGCCCGATAACGGTAACTGTGACCTGCAGGGTCAGATCGGCGGCGGGGGCGGCCCCCAGAGCATAGACGGTCAAGGTGCCATTGGCATTGGCAGCGGTAAGGGCGGTGACCCCGGCCTCCTGCAGGGCCATCAGCTGGGCGGCGGTGGGATGCAGAGCCACCAGCGAACCAGCGGTCAGTCCGGCCAAAGCGGCGGCTTGGGAATAGGGTTCCTCGGTACTCCATCCGGCAGCGGAAAGGGCTACACTGCCCAAAGTAATGGCAGCTTCGCCGGGATCGCCTTTCGGCCCTTGCGGGCCGGTCTCACCGGGGTCGCCTTTCGGTCCCTGAGGGCCGGTCTCACCAGTGTCGCCCTTCGATCCCTGAGGGCCGGTCTCACCGGGGTCGCCTTTCGGCCCTTGCGGGCCGGTTTCACCAGTGTTGCCCTTCGGTCCTTGAGGGCCGGTCTCACCGGGGTCGCCCTTTGGTCCTTGAGGGCCGGTTTCGCCGGGATCGCCTTTCGGCCCTTGGGGGCCGGTTTCCCCGGCTTCCCCTTTCGGCCCTTGGGGGCCGGTTTCACCAGTGTCGCCCTTTGGCCCCTGAGGGCCGGCTTCGCCGGGAGCGCCGTTTTGGCCGTCTTTTCCGTCCTTACCGTTAGTGCCGTCTTTGCCATCCCGGCCGTTAAACAGCCCGGCATCGGCATCGGTCCGGAGGGCATCTGCCACCGAAACGGCGGCTTCCGCCTTGGTAAGCAGGCTTTGGACGAGGGTGGGGGTGGCTTCAGTGGGGGTATTTTCCTCCGGCTGGGTGCCGGTGCATATGGGCCCCAGCAGGCAGCTGACTGTCGGCAGGACCATTTTCTCCCCGCGGGTGCCGTATACCCCCACATGCAGGTACTCGCCCGCACGGGTGAGACATTCCCACGGGATGAAGCATTGGTTATCCTCCCCCAGCAGGCAGCTGACGCTGACGGTGCCGGCGGTGAAAACGGCGGTGCGATCGAGGGCAGCCCACTGCGGGGAGAAGCAGAACCGCACCGGGACGGCCTGTACCATACCGGTGGTGAGAAGTTCATTTTGGGCCACGGTGATGGCGGCCCCGGTGACTTGACAAATGATCATAAATTTCCTCCTTGTGATAAGATCCCCTGCACTAATACGGCAAAATGGCCGCTTTTTTGCAGTTAAAAGGTTAATATTTCACTTTTCTTAATGGAAAATTTACAATATTGGAGGAATATGGACTGATTTTACATAAGGATTGGGCTAATGAGAGAATGATTTACTGGGAATATAAGTTTGTTTCGCGGGACGATTTGCGGCCACCTGGCGGCGAAAGCCTCCCTTGTGTAAAGGGAGGTGGCGAAGGTGCCTGCGGCGCATTTTATTTTGGCCCCCAGCAGGGACCGAATTAAAATAAACACCTTATAAGCGTCGTCTAGCCCCAGATCCGGGAGGTCGTAGACCTTCCGGTCGGGGCGTACCGACGCGTAGGGGGTCTCGGGGTCCTCCCCGAGTGACTTTTGGTTACTTTTCTTCACAGAAAAGTAACCCCTCGCCGGGTAGGCGTGCAAGCTGTCACCCTCCGGTGACTCCGCGACGCCTTTAGGCGACCACAAACTACCTCCAAAATAAACTTATATTTCCAGCGATTTTTCCCCTAATAAATCCATATCCTATATAAATCTCACCCAGCAATCCCCAATCCTGTAAACTTTTCATTAAAAAAAGTGAAATATTAACCTTTCACATGCAAAAAAGGCTCGATTTTGCCGTATTAGTGAAAGGACTTTTTTCACCGGCGAAAATTCCTTTCCTGTCGGCTTCTCTCCCCGAATAATAAATCGAGAGCCTTTTTGCCCCGCCGGTCAAACAGGGGTGCCGGTTTTGCTTTTCGAAAAGCTCACTCATCTCAGCAGACCTCATCGGGCAATTTGGGGGTCTGCCTTAAGCGGGAACCTGCCTCCCAATCAGCACCTTGAAAATTGAATATTGATCTGCGCAAAAAAGAACGGAGAGAAGCTCGCCGCTTCCCTCCGGTAAAAAGGCTTATTCTGCTTTGGCGGTGCTGCTGGTGCCGTCCTCTCCGTGCAGGATGCGGTCCAGCTCCTCCCGGCGGGCCCGGCGGTAATCGTAGTACTGCTGCAGCTTTTCCCGCAGCGGGATCTCGGTATGCAAGGCCAGGAAGAAGTGCTGGCGGCCCTTTTCGCGGCCTTCTTTCATATAGGCTTTCAGCTCCTCGTAACGCACCACCACATTCTTCTCGCGGGCAAAGGTCCTTATCTTGACCATGAGGTGGGTGGAATAGACGAAATCGATGGCGAAAACGCCGAAAAACACGCCGATGACAAAGGAAAACGCCAAATTGCGGGAAAGCCAATCCAGTGCCCGCAAAATGTAAGGATCCACAAAGAAATAATAGGCCGCGCCCATCACTGCCCAAATGGCGGAAAACAGGGGACAAATAAGACCATTCACATTGCCCCAGCGGCGGCTGTAATCCCACAGACGGGCATTCATCACCTTCAGCAGCAGGATGCCGGCAATGTACTCGATGGCGGTCATGGCGGCGGCCATCAGCACCAGCATGGCAATGTGGTTCCACACAGGGTTGGCGGTCTGGCGGCTTTCCGAAAGGCGGGAAACTAGGTACAGGATGCAAAGCCCGGTGCCGTACAGCGGCACATAGGGCCCTACCATAAAGCCGGGATTGATCCACTTGCGCTCGGGATTATTGCCGGAAATAAAGCGCCGGAAGAAAAGCTCCAGCACCCAGCCCAGCGAAGAACCGATATAGAACAAAAAAGCCAGCTTCAAGAAGGTATTCATAAGGCCCTCCGGTCACGGTTTTTGGCGGCCATGCCGCGCTGGGGAAAATTATATCACATCTTCGGCCGGGGTTCAACTCACACATGGGATAGAATGGGGGCAGCGGCAGGATGACCTGCCGCTGCCCCAGAGAGGTATGTGGAGATGGTTACTTTATTGGCGGCGCAGCTTGCTATCCACACAGATGGCGGCCACGGCCAGCAGGGCCAGACCGAGCGCCGGTTGCGCGGCCGCGCCGGTGGCGGGATTGGTGGTGTTATCGGTGGTCTGTTCCGGCGGGGTGATCACAATGACTGTACCGCTGCCGCTTTCGGTCCACAGGATGATGGAGCCGGTAATGGATTCGCAGTTATCAAGCAGCGGGGTGAATTTCCAGGTGTAGGCCTTGCCTTTTTCTACGGGAACAGTGCTGGGGTCAAGCTCATCCGTTTCCCCTACCCATTTTACGGTGCCGGGCACAGAGAATGCATTATTATCGGCATTGAGGTGGGCATCGGCCAGGGTCTTGCCGCTGGAGGTGATGGGGGTGTAATTGGGGGTGCCAGTGGGGGTAATTTTGGTGAGGGTGATGACAACTGTGCCCTCGGCATACTCGTAGTTATTCTTATAGTTACCTTCGTGTGCAAAAGCCTTGTACTTTATAGTGATTTTCTTTTCGGGAGCTGTATTTTCGCCCATTGTATAAGTTATAGAGCCACTGTTAACATCTATTTGCCAACCATTTAATGTTAGCCCATCCGCGGACTCATAACCATCACCTTGGAACTCCATCGTACCGCCATTCGGGAAAGCTTCATTGAGCTTACCTATTACCTGATCGTAAATCTCAATGGTCTTGCTGGCGGTGTCATTGTAGACCTGGTTTACATTGATGGTGCCCAGCTGGGGGCCATTCGCCTTGGCAATGGTCACTTTGACTTCCTCGCTGGTGAGGGAGTAGGTGTCAACGGTGGCTGTGCAGCAGTAATCGTAGTTCCCCGCATTCAGGCCGGTTTCCACTGTATAGGTTTGGGCAGTAGCATTATAAATCGCGGTTTTCTCGCTGCCGTTTACCTTGTACCACTGGTAGGTCACACCGGTCACATTGTCCGGGGTAATGGCCGCGGTAAGAACCGGGGCCTGTTCGGCGGTGTAGCCGTATTTGGCGTTGTTATGGTCCGTTACGGATGCCGTGACACTCTTGATGGGGGCTTCCTTAACAGTATCACCATCAAATACATAGCCGGGGCCCAACAGGGTGTTCTTATCAGTGACTCCGGTAATGTTTTCGTAGGTGCCGCCGGAGAGTTCTGCTTTGGCGTTGGTGGTAACTTCCAGCTTAGTAACGGTGCCATTCCCCACTATGGTAAGCTTGCCGCTTGTTACTTTCAATTCATTTATGGTTACTCCAGCCAAATTAAGCGTTACCTGCGTATTCTTTCCACTGTAAGTCACGCTCTCCTGGTTCCTAATTGGATTTACCGTTATTGAGTCTCTTTCATTGCCGGCATAATCCAGTGCCCCCTGCAAGGTTGTAAAGCATCCCCCCTGAGCAGGAGAGTTGCCTAAATACGCTCCCAAGCCAACCCGGCATGCATCACATATACCATCTCTGTTGATATCATAATGCTGAATTGTTGGATTCTCTCTAACATGCTCGCATTTGTCACATCTTGGGCTGTGGCTTATGCCATTGGCATTAGGTGCCCACAGGTTTTCATCGTAGGTGTGTGCGCCATCGGCACATTCCGTCGCCAGTGCTACAACAGACAGCATGGTGACACACAGCACGGCGGCCAGCAAAACACTACATACTCGTTTCTTCATACGCTCCTCCAGAATTACAGTTTTTATTCTACCAGCCACAGGCGGCGGGCGGCGGTTTTGGCCTCGCTGCGGCGGCTGACATTCAACTTGGTGAGGATATGGCTGACATGGGTTTTTACCGTGGGCAGCTTGATATCCAGTATCCGGCCGATCTCGGCATTGCTTTTATCGGCGCACAGCAGGCGCAGCACCTGCAGCTCGGCGGCGGTCATTTCCTCGCCGGGGGGCAGCGGCGGCTCCAAAAAGTAGGGATACCGGGCGGCCTGCACCCGGGCAAAGGCCACCACCTGCCGGTACCAGCTTTCTTCCTCCGGGACGGGCAGGGCCTGCAGCAGGGGCAGCAGGGCGGCGCCGCAGCAGCTTACCGGGCGGATGAACCCCAACCCGGCGGCAATGCGCAGGGCATCGGTAAGGCTTTGCCGCCAGGCTTCGTCCTTTAGCCGGTACTGGGCCACGGCCCGCAAAAGCAGCAGGGTGGTGTGATCCATCTTCCGCTGGCAGGCGATGCAGTAGGGTTCCAGCGGAGCCAGGGTAAGCAGGGCGGCCTGCGGCCGGCCCTGAGCAAGCTCCGCCATGGCCTGAGTAAAGTACTGGTAGCGCTTCATGATATTGATGCTGAGGGGGTCGCGCGGGGCCTTTTCCCGGTACCAGCTATCTACGGCATCGGTATCGCCAGTCCGTAGGTCAACGCGGCACAGCATGGCATCGATATTGGGCAAAAATCGGCTTTGGCCGCCTTCCGCGAAGCGCTGCCGCAGGCTTTCCAGCGTCCTGCGGGCATCGCCGGCATGGCCGGCGGCCAGCTGGCTGCGGGCCAGCAGGCCCACCGCGGCGAATTCAATATCCGGGGTGCCATCCCGCTGAATCTCTCCCAGACGGGACATAAGGGAGAGCATGCGCGCGGTGATATCTTCGCCTTTTTCAAACTTGCTTTCGGCCACGGCGCAATCCGGCAGACCCACGCCATCCCGGCCCAGAATGGCCTCCACCGGGGTGCGGATGGTCTGGTAAAGGAGATCATCCCGGCGGCTCCATTCGCTGAAGTCCTTGCCGCCATTCATAATGCTGGGCAGGGCGCTGGTGACAGAAAAGGCCGGCAGCACTACCTCTTTATTTACCAGCAGGCGGTAGGCCGCGGGGATGATGGCGGTGAGATCGGTGACGCCGCGCTGCGGCAGGGAGATATCCAACCAGGCCAGCCGGCCCCGGGCCTGCCGCCCGGCCGCGTCGCTTTTGGTGCGGCTGCGGGCAAACTGAGAAAGCGCCTGGTACCAGCGCTCGCTGCCCTCATAATCGGCCGCCAGGGCGCACAGCATACTCATGCCCTGCATCAGCGCCGGGGAGGCGGCGATCTCCTGCTCCGGCAGGCTGCGGTAGTATTTCTCCATCTCGCTGTAGTGGCCCATGCCGGGGTGCAGCTCGGCATTGCGCACCAGCAGCTCGGAGACTTTGGAATGATCGCCGCCCATGGTGTAGCACTCCAGCGCGTGGCTGTAGTCTTCCTTCAGCTCGTAGTACAGGCCGCCGCGGTTAAGCACGGTGCGGCGCTTTTCATCGCTGTATTCCCGGTCCATTTCCCACAGCAAAAAGGTGCGGAACTGTGCCCAGAAGCGGAACTGATTGACGCCGGCCGGGCGCAGCATGGTGGTATTCTGCTGCAGCCAGCCCAGCCGCTCCCCGGCACGGGGGTCTCCGCTTACCATGCGGGCCAGCTCGACATCGAAGCTCTCGAAAGGCGCCAGCTCCAGCAAAAAGCGGCGGATGGGCAGATCGAACCGGCGATAAACGGCGGTTTCGAAGTAGAAAAAGACCTCGTGGTAGCACTGGGCCACCAGCTCCGGGCTGTAGGGGCGGCCATCGGCCATGCAGTGGGCTGTTACCGCCACCCCCAGCGGGTAGCCGCTGGTCTCCCGCAGGATCTCGGTGATCACCGATTCCCCGACCGGGGTGCCCTGCCGATGAAACAGTGTCCGGATATCCTCCCGATCCCAGAGCAGGGCATTGGTATCCAGCACCGCCATGAGGCCGGCATACTGGAAGGCCATGAGCCAGCCCGGCACCGCCCCGCGGGAAAGCAGCACAAAGCGGCGCCCGGCATATTCCCGGATGAGCTGGCACAAGGCCTGCCGGTCCGCTTCTTCGGTCATCTGCTGCAGGTCGTCTATCAGCAGTACCTCCCAGCCCTCGTCATCGGCGGGCAGAGCAAAGCCGGGCTCTCCGGCATGGAGAGAAAGGACCTGACAGCCGGAAAGCAGCGCGCGGGCCAGGGTGCTTTTTCCGCAGCCGCAGGGCGCACTGAAAAACAGCACCCTGCCCCGTGCCATGAATTTATCGTACTGTTCCCGGGCCAAAGGCCGGATGAGCACATTTTTTGCCATGCCGTCCCTCCCTGTGCAGCGGCCTGCTCCCGCGGGGCCCCGCGGGAGCCGAAAAGGGGCACGCCCCTTTTGGAAATAATAAATATGATGCATCGGCGGAATTTCCTGCCTTAGTGATATTTTATCAGCCATTGCCGCCGGTGTAAATCATCCCAAAGTATGAGAAAATACATTTTTTGCGGGGGATGAGGCACTCCCACAGGGGAGAGCCATGCCGCCAATCAGGTCAGCGGGGTGGCGGGAGGATCTTCCATATAGGGACGGAAGCGAATTCCATGCCAAAGTTGCAACAGTGCGTGCGGATTGTGCAATTGACTTTATACACAAGGCTTTCTAAAATAAAAAGTGTAGATTGTGCACAATTTATTATGGAATCCGTTTTCGGATCGCGACCGAAGGCGGCAGATCACCGTTCACCTGAGAATAAAAATTACAGAAGGGAGGATCGCATGCAAAGCTCCGTGCTTAGCCTTGCATGTGAACTACTATGACAAAGTCAGCTGTCCAAAAGCGTGAATGGCCGATCATTTTGATCGCGTTCCTCTTTATGTTCTTTTTCGGCCGGATTCTGGGCCCGTTCTCCGTGGTTACACAGGTCGGCTCCAATGCCCTGGGCGTATTTATCGGCGTTATTCTGCTTACAGTATTCACTTCCCAGTCCACCCTAGCTGCTATCCTGGGTATTATCGCCATGGTATATAGCGGCTTTTTGACATCCTCCGCCGCTGTTTCCAGTTGGATGGGCGGTTCTACCGTCCCCCAGCTGATCTTTGTATCTGCGCTGTGCGTGGCGCTCAAGGAAGCCGGCGTGATCGATGTGCTGGTGCGCAAGCTGCTTAGCATCAAGGCGCTTCGAGGACGCCCGGTCGCGCTGCTGTTCTCGCTGTTCTTCTCCAGCTTTATCGTTTCCATGTTCATCGGGTTTATCCCCACCGCGCTGCTGTACTTCGGCATTTATGAGTCCATCCGGGATGTGTGCGGCTATGATAAGCAGGACAGATTCTGCAAATTCATGCTGCTGGGCATCTACCTGGGCTGCATGGGTAATTTCTGCTTCCCCTTCAAGGGCATTGCCCTTACCATTTACACCCTTATCAATACCAGCATGCAGGGCTTTGGACTGAGCATCAATATGTTCACCTATATGTTCGTGTGCATCCTGGTCAATCTGGTATGGCTGTGCATCCTGGCCTTTATGATCCCCGGTGTATTTAAGTGCAATGTTGCCCCGCTGAAGGAGCTGGATATTGAAAATGTAGAGGCGCTGCGCAACATTCCCAAGAAATTTAATAAGCGCCAGAAGCTCATTCTCACCATCTTCTGCCTGTCCTTCCTGTATATCATCGTGATCCCGCTGCTGCCGAAGGACTTCCCCGGAAGCGCTGTTCTGGCTCCTATCGGCACTACCCTCATTTTCCTGCTGGCGCTGGGCATTCTGGGGCTTATCAAAGTAGACGGAAAGCCGCTGGCCAACCCCATGAAGCTGCTGAGTGAAGGCACCCTGTGGAATGTGGTGTGCATCGTTGGCTGCTTCACCTTCCTAGGCAATGCCATGGCTTCCGCTGATTTGGGCATTCGCGACTGGATCATCTCCCTGCTTAAACCCGTATTCGGCAATATGCCGCTGCCGCTGCTGCTGCTTCTCCTTACTATTGTTATCACCATCATCACCAACATCTGCAACGGCACCCCCCTTACCCTGTTGGGCAACGCGGCCATCATGCCTTTTGTATGCCAGATGCAGCTGGACACCGGGATCAGCGCATCTGTTACCGCCGCGACGCTGAGCCTGTGCGCCAACATGGCCTTCTTGACCTATGCAGGTACCATCTACGCCGCGCTGCTGCTGGACCGTGATGAGATAGACAACCGCTTTATTTGGCACGATGCCATCAAGGTGATTCCTGTTTATATCATTGTGGTTTATGTGATTGCCCTTGGCTGCAGCTACATTCTGCCCTAACCGGCTTTTCCGGGACGATATGGCCTGTTCCCTTCTTCCCGCGCATCTGCTATAATACACTAAGAAACGAGGCATACCATCAATGGAAAAACCAAAGCAAATCACTGAGCAATCCCATTCCATCCCCGTTGCGGGGGAAGCGGATGTAATCGTAGTAGGCGGCGGCGTAGCCGGTGTAGCCGCCGCGGTTTCGGCCGCACGCAATGGCTCCCGGGTTATTCTGCTGGAGAAAAGCATCATCCTGGGCGGTCTGGCTACCCTGGGCCATGTCTGCATCTATCTGCCTCTGGATGACGGTTTGGGGCACAAGGTATATGGCGGCCTGGCGGAGGAGCTGCTGCATGTCTGCATCCGCTACGGCTACGATAACCTGCCAGATTGCTGGCGGAACGGGCCCGATACCGTGGACACCCCCACCGGCCGCTACCGCACCAATTTTAATATCCCGGCTGCCGTGTGCGCACTGGATGAGCTGATGGAACAGGAAGGTATTCAGGTCGTTTTTGATACCAACTTCTGCGCGCCCATCATGGAGGGTAAAACCTGCAAGGGCGTCATTGTCGAAAACAAATCCGGACGCACCGCCTACCTGGCCAAGGCCTTTGTGGATGCCAGCGGCGACCTGGACCTGATGTTCCGGGCCGGCGCTCCCACCGAAACACAGCGGAGCATTGTTTCCCACTGGGCACATGAAATAGACCTGGATACCATGAAAAAAGGCCTGGAGACCGGGCAGGCCCTGCAGGCACTGCCGCTGCGCTGGCTGGGGCTTCGCCCCGATGCCGATAACAGAGAGGCGGAGATCCCCATGTACTATGGCACCACCAGTGAGGGCGTCAACGGATATATCCGTACCAGCCGCAAGCTGGCGCTGGACTACTTAAAGCAGCACCAGAGCCCCTCCTACGCGCAGATGACCCTGCCGCTTATGCCGCAGTTCCGTATGACCCGCCGGCTGGTTGGCAAGGAGCAGCTGGAGGTAGTGCCTGACCGGTATGTGGAAAGCTCAATCGGCTGCATGATCCACTCGCTGGAAATCCCTGCCGAAGTATACGAGTTCCCATACGGCGGCCTCATCGATACCGAGATCACCAACATTGCCGCAGCCGGAAGGATCGTTTCTGCCACTGGCCGCGGCTGGGAAGTCGCACGGTTTATTCCCGCCTGTGTTCTCACCGGTGAAGCTGCCGGCTTGGCTGTTTCCATGGCTGCCAAGGAGAATATCAGCCTGCAGGCGCTGGATGTGCCCGCCCTGCAGCACACTTTGGCCAGCCGCGGCGTCAAGATCCACATGGATGAAGCCCTGCGCCGGAACCGCCGCCCCCAGCTCGGAGAAAAGAAGGACCCCAAAAAGACGGATGCCACATCCGTTGTTCGGGCGGATTCCCTTTCCTACCGTCACTGAGACACTGAGGAAGCCCCGCTGCATTGCCTACCCGCTGCCATAACCAAAAGGAGGGCGCACTATGGAGATCCAATACCTGAAGACTGTACTGCTGGTGGCCACCCACCTGAATTTCAGCAAGGTCGCTGAGGAGATCCCCTGTGCGCCCTCCTCGGTCTCCCGGCAGGTGAAGTGTGTGGAGGAGGCCCTGGGCATCACCTTATTTGACCGTCCCGCCCGGGGCGAGCGCCTGAAGCTGACAGGGCCGGGCACCAGCGTTCTTCCCTATATCGCACAGGTGGTGGGACAATATGAATCGCTGGAGTTTCACATCAGCCGGCTGAAGGGCCAGGATGAGAAGCCCTATACCATCGGTCTTCCTCTGGGGCGCATCAGCATAAAAACCGAGTGCCTGCTGATGGAAAAATTCTATCTGTATGCCCCCGGGCACAATATTCAGTTTCTATTTTACCAATCCTCGGAGGTCGAAGCCTGCCTGCGCAGTCGGGAATTTGACGCGCTGCTGGTCACTCGTGTCTTTTGGCAGGAAGACCGTAATAAAACGCCTGCCTTCTGCACCATACCGGGTACCCGCTGTACCCTGCTGCACAATCAGCCGCTATGTATTGTCATGCGGGCGGACCACCCCTTGGCTGGACAAGCGGAAGTAGATGTGGGCGACCTGCGGGAGCAGAGCTTTATCCTGTACTATGATCCCATCCGGGAAGGGATCCGTACCGGAGATATTCAAACAGACGGTTTTCTCCGTCACTGCCAGCAAGCCGGATTTGTACCTAAGCTGGAGATCATCTCCAAGAACATCTCCGAGCTGCGCAATGTATGCGTAGAAAACTTCAACTGGGTCTACCCCACCTTCCAGCCGAACTGGATGCTTCCCTCTTCCCAGATTCGGGCTGTCCCACTGAAGGATCCCCTGTATGGCTCTGAATACTATCTGATTACCGCCGAGGACCACACTGATGACACCGCTGAAATGGTCCGGCGGTTCTTCCAGCAAACCTTCTCTGCGGATTAAATCGCCCTCCGTAAATAAACAAACTGAAGTCCTCCGCATGGGATCCCACGCGGAGGACTTCAGCATATATATTCGGTTTAGAATTCCGCAAAGCCGGTGGTGCGGGGGAAGGGCAGTACATCACGGATATTCGGGATGCCGGTGACATACATGATGAGCCGCTCGAAGCCCAGGCCGAAACCGGCGTGGCGCGCGCCGCCGAAGCGCCGCAGGTCGAGGTACCACCAGTAGTCCTCCTCATTCAGCCCCAGCTCGTGGATGCGGTCCAGCAGGATGTCCAGACGCTCCTCACGCTGGCTGCCGCCGATGATCTCGCCGATGCCGGGCACCAGCAGGTCCACGGCCGCCACCGTCTTACCATCATCGTTCAGGCGCATATAGAAGGCCTTGATCTCCTTGGGATAATTGGTAACAAAGACCGGCTTGCCGAAAATCTTTTCGGTGAGGTAGCGCTCATGCTCAGTCTGCAGGTCCACGCCCCAGCTGACGGGGTACTCAAACTCCACATCGGCCTTTTGCAGCCGCTCGATGGCCTCGGTATAGGTGCAGACGGCAAAGTCGCTGTTTACCACATGGTTCAGGCGCTCCAGCAGGCCCTTATCCACAAAGTTATTGAAGAATTCCAGCTCGCGGGGGCACTGCTCCATCACATAGCGCAGCACATATTTTATCATATCCTCCGCCAGCACCATATTGTCTTCCAGGTCGGCAAAGGCGATCTCCGGTTCGATCATCCAGAACTCGGCGGCATGGCGGCCGGTGTAGGATTTTTCCGCGCGGAAGGTGGGGCCGAAGGTGTAGATCTTGCCAAAGGCCATGGCCATGCACTCGCCCTCCAGCTGACCGCTGACGGTGAGATTGGTGGCTTTGCCGAAGAAATCCTGGCTGTAATCGATCTTGCCGTCCTCGGTCAGAGGGGGATCGGCGGGATCGATGGTGGTGACGCGGAACATCTCGCCGGCACCCTCGCAGTCGCTGCCGGTGATGAGCGGGGTGTGCGCGTACACAAAGCCGCGCTCGGTAAAGAACCTATGGATGCCCTGCGCCGCGACAGAGCGCACCCGGAATGCCGCGCTGAAGGTATTGGTGCGGGGACGCAGGTGCTGGATGGTGCGCAGGAACTCCATGCTGTGGCGCTTTTTCTGCAGGGGATAATCGGGGGTGGAGGCGCCCTCCACGGTGATCTTCTCCGCATGGATTTCAAAGGGCTGCTTGGCCTCGGGGGTCAGCAGCAGATGGCCGGTGACAATAAGCGCCGCGCCGACATTCTGGCGGGAGATCTCATCGTAATTGGCCAGTTTATTTTCCTCAAACACCACCTGCAGATTGCTGAAGTAGCTGCCGTCGTTCAGCTCGATGAAGCCAAGGGCCTTGCTGGAGCGCAGGGTGCGCACCCAGCCGCAGATAGTGACCGGCTCCGCGGTGTAGCGCTCCGGCTCCGCAAACAGTGCTTTGATCTCTACTCGTTTCATGGGTCTTATCCTTCCTTTTTTCCGAAAGTGATTTATAATATTATAGTACGCCAAAGGGCCGGGCGCAATCCTTTCTTTGCCCGTAATGCGAAAAAATGTCTTTTAGGGCAACTTTTTTGCAAAAAGGGGGTTGCTTTTATGCCGGTAATACGGTATAATAAATTCTCGTCAGGACTTTTACTTGACCCATCCTGATAACGACATGGAGATGTCGCCTAGTTGGTCGAGGGCGCACGACTGGAAATCGTGTAACCGTCAAAAGCGGTTCGAGAGTTCGAATCTCTCCATCTCCGCCAAGGAAAAACCCGCAGAAATGCGGGTTTTTCCTTTGTTTATGCGGGTTTTTAGGCTTTTTGCACTTTGCGCTTATTGCTTATTTTTTGCGTTTTTTTGCGTTTCAAGGGCACAGAAAAAGCACAGGAAAATATCGAAAAATGCCCCCTCCGGTGATGGAGGGGGTATTGCTGCGTTTAGGCCTTGATGAAGTATTTATACACCGGGTTACCGCCCTTAGCGTATGCCTCTGCTTCCACGCAGCGGCTATATATGCTGGATGCAGCATACTTATCTCCAAGGAGGTTCTTCTGCGCTTTGTATATGGAGTACTTATACATATCAATTATACTTTCCAAACAGCAAGCCGCGCGGATCATTGCGACCCGCGCGGCTTTGTTCAGGAAGAGCTTATGAAAAAGATGTAGGAAGATATCTTAATTACTTGGCCATCGCAGCCTTTTTGGCCTCTTTCTTGGCCTCCAGCCGGCTTACAATGACGGCACAGGCCGCATCGCCCACGATATTGATGGTGGTACGACCCATATCAAACAGACGGTCGATACCATAGATGAGCAGGATGCCCTCCACGGGGATTCCTACGCTGGTGAGCACCATCGCCAACATTACCACACCGGCGCCGCTGACGCCTGCTGTGCCGATGGAAGCCAGGGTCGCGGTCACTACTACCATGACCAATTGGCCAACAGTCAGATTCATGCCGTAGCAGCAGGACAGGAAGATGGTATTAACAGCCATGTAAACGGCGGTGCCGTCCATGTTGATGGTCGCACCCAGCGGCAGCACGAAGGAGGAGACCTCCTCACTGGCGCCCAGGTTCACGGCACATTCCTTATTGATGGGCAGGGTAGCCACACTGGAGGTGGAGGAGAACGCAAAGACCATTGCGGGGATCATGCCCTTGAAGAACTTGATGGGGCTCATGCCGCCCATAGTCTTTACAGTGATGGAATAGGTGATAACGGCGTGCAGGATGTATCCCAGATACGCAACACCCAGTACCTTTGCCAGATCGCCCAGAATTTCCGGGCCCTGGTTGGAAACGACCCAGGTCATCATGCAGAATACGCCGATGGGAGAGATCTTGATGATGAACATCATCACCTTCATGAACACTTCGTTCAGGCTCTCGAACAGCTCGGCCGTTGCCCGGCCCTTTTCTCCGGTAAGGATGATCCCGGCGCCGATGAGCAGCGCAATGACAATGATCTGCAGCATCGAGGCGTTGGCGAAGGGTGCCACGATATTACTGGGGAAGATATCGACGAGGGTGGTCATAAAGTCGGCGCTGGTTGCTTTATCCCATGTGCCCAGCCCCTCGGTGGAAAGCTGCGGGAACCCACCCTTAAAGATGTTGGCAAGCACCAGGCCGATCACCAGCGCCACAATGGTGGTGCCGATATAATAGACCAGCGTTTTCCAGCCGATGGAGCCGACCTTTTTGATATCCTTCATGCTGATCATGCCGCAGACCATCGAGAACAGTACGATGGGAACCACGATGAATTTCAGCAGATTTACAAAAATCGTCCCGATGGGCTTGATGAACTTGGTGGCAAAGGCCGCGCCGCCGGGTACATATACCAACGCCCAGCCGATGCCCGCACCGATGATGAGTGCTAAAAAGATCCAGAATGCCAGCGACAGCTTCTTTTTACCAGTTGACATAATGTTTACACCTCGTATCACAAAGAATTAATATGTTTCACAGTATAGCACTTAATTTTCATTTGTAAATACTTTTTTGCAAGTTTTTATTTCTCTTAAATTCATTTTTATGCGCCGTACAGGCGAGATGTTCCCTATTTTACGCTTTTTTAGCTAATATGACGAACATTTTTGCATGTTGCGGTTTTCCGTCACTTCATTCTGCGCAATATCCCCTCTCTATTTCCTGCAAGATCCGGCGTTCGGCCCGCAGGGCGTTCCGGCTTTGCCGGAACTGGGCGGCCAAAGGCCGCCTACGCCCGGCGGCCCTGCGGGCCGTTCCCCTCCGCCGCTCTTTTCCCCCACAGCGGCGCAAGCAACAAAAGCCCGGCAGGAATCCCCCTGATTCCCACCGGGCCTTCCGTTTACATCAGCGTCACCGTCACCGCTTCCTTGGGCCGCGCCATAAAGCGTGCCCGCCAGGTCACGGTTTCCACCGGCTTGTAGTGCAGCGAGGAGTACGCCGCGCGCACATCCTCCCCGGCTTCATCCCCTTTGCCCGAAACAAAAACTGCCGTCGGCCCATCCGCCCCACCGATGATCCCGATGCAGCAGGCGCTCTCCTGCGCCGTAAGGCCATTCTCCACCTTGCAGGCACGGGCCTCATCGCCGGGCACCGCATCTACCAGCACAAAGTCCCCCACCGGCAGCGGCGGCTCCAGCGTGTACTGCATCTCTACATATTCCGTCGGGAATTCCATCCCCACCAGGGGCAGCAGGTTGCGGTCCATCGTTTCCGGCGTCAAAGAGAGCACCCGCAGCGTATGGGTCAGCCCTGTGCGGGGGTCGGTCAGCAGCACCGTTTTCCCCGGCTCCGCCGTAAATGTGCCCCCGTCCACCGCCATTTTCTCGGCCGCCATGGTCAATTCCGCCGTTTTGGGGGTCATTTTCCTGCCGTCCCACGGGCAGCACAGCCGCCAAATGACCCAGCCGCAGTCCCGTTCCAGCCCGTAATGGGCCACCACCTGTTCGGCCTCCCCATCCCAGCGGGCGCTCTCGGGCAGGCCGGGCACCCAACATACCCCGTAGCCGGTGCTTTGCTGCAGCCGCCGTCCGTTCACCGTCACCTCCGCCCGGAAGCGCTCCTCCATCGGGTTTTCCGCCTCCATCGCGTCCTGCTCCGCCGGGGGCAGCTCCCGCCGGGGCTCGCCGTTTTCCTCCAGCCCCCACTTTTCCGCAAAGCGTTCCAGTGCCTCCAGTGGTACCTTTTTCAGCAGATCCAGCACCACCCCCTCGCTGCAGCAGTACATGGCCGGTACCAGCCATTCCTCCTTGCCCCAGGTAAATGTCTTCCCCAGCGTGATTTCTCTGCCGGGGCGGTGCCGTGGCTTCTTTCCGCCAAACCCATACTCAAAATAAACCGCCCATTCCTGCGGTTCGCATTTCACCGGATGCAGCAGTTCTTCATATTCCTTCTCAAACCGCAGACCGGAGCAGTCTGTTTCCGCCCGCACTTTCTTGAGATATCGCCACGGTTCCTCCATTGGGGTCAGGCCGCACTTCTCCTCAATCTCCCGCATCACCGCCCGCTGGTCCTCGGTCGGCGGATATTCCCGCAGGTACTCCTCAAACTGCGCTTCAGTCCACATCCACGCCTGCTCCAGCGCGGCGGTATCTCCGCAGGCCAGCAGCAGCCGCAGGAAGTCCCCCATATCCCGTGCCAACGGCTGCACGCAGTCCTGACCTGGGTTCATGGGACTTACCGAAAAGATGGTCTCCCCAAAGCCCTTTATGGTGCAGAAATGGATGCCATCCACCCCGGCCCAGCCGAAGATCTTAGCCCCCTTCGGCGTGCAGGTATAGCGCACCGCATTGCGGCCGCCCTCGGCGCCCAGCGCCCCCAGGTCAATATACATTCTCTTAAATTCCGTATAGGTCATGGTTCTCCTCCTTTTTGCGTCCCACTCATGCTTTGTACTATCCCATGGTTTTGCCCCTGCTTTTTCATCCGCTAAAAATCCAGTTCCAGGCCTGGGCAGCCCCCCGCAAAATCCTAGATCGCCCGCAGACTTTCTGCTTTTACAGCGTTCTCCTTCTCTCCCGTACCAGCAGCACCACTCCTACGATCAGCAGCACGGTCAGCGCCGCTACCAACCATTCCAGGTCATACTTCTGCACAAAGTACTTCCAGCTGTGGCCGGTCACATTGCTGTTCCACCAGTATTGCCAAGTGCTGCGGTCGGTGCTCCACACCTTGCGGGGGATCATCACCTCCACAAACCGGGAAGCGATATAAATGATCACATTCCCCCAAAAGCCCATCATCGCCATGCAGCCCCCGGCGATCACCTTTCCGTTCGTCCGGTGCGGCTTCTGCGCTACGGCAGCGGCCGGCCCCTCCGGGCTTTCCCGTTCCTCATCCAGCAGGTAGTCCGCCGATACCTCAAACAGCCGGCTGATTTGCCGCAGATTTCCGGCATCGGGCAGTGCCGTTCCGCTTTCCCAGCGGGAAACCGCCTGCCGGGATACCCCCAGCCGCTCCGCCAGCTCCTCCTGCGATAGCCCCCGCCCTTTCCGCAGCTGCACTATCTTCTCCGATAATTTCATTGCAAGGTACCTCCGTTTGATTGGTGCCCTTATCCTACCAAAGCTCACCCGGCAAATCCACCGCGTCCGCTTCCCATTCCCGCAACAAGAGTTTACATTTTCTCTTTTTCATTGTACTTTTCCAGGAAACTGTGCGGCTCATCGTCATCCCCCATCCGGTAGCCCACTGCCGTTGCCAGGTTCACATTGTGCATACTGCGGAAGATATTGATATCCACATTTTTGTTGTGCTGCTTCATCTCGGCGATCAGCCGCTTCATCTCCCGGCGGGCGCTGTCCTCCTCGGCATGTGCGGTGCGCTCGGTAAAGCGGCAGGCACACTGCAAAAAGTGCAGGTTATTATATTTTCCCCAGCTGATGATATCCTCCTCCCGCACCAGATACAGCGGCCGGATGAGCTCCATCCCCGCAAAGTTGGTGCTGTGCAGCTTCGGCAGCATCGTTTTGATCTCCGCCCCGTACAGCATACTCATCAGCGTCGTTTCTATCACATCGTTAAAGTGGTGCCCCAGCGCTATTTTATTGCAGCCCAGCGCCTGTGCCTCCTTATACAGGTAGCCCCGGCGCATCCGCGCGCACAGGTAGCAGGGCGAACCACCCTCCACCTCGTCCACCACACCAAAGATCGGGCTTTCGAAAATGCGGATCGGCAGCTCCAGCGTGCGGGCATTCCGCTCGATGAGCTCCCGGTTGGGCGGGCTGTACCCGGGGTCCATCACCAGGTACTCCACCTCAAAGGGAAAATCGCTGTACTTCTGCAGATGCTGCATGCATTTGGCCAGCATCATGCTGTCCTTTCCCCCGCTGATGCACACGGCAATACGATCCCCCGGTTTGATCAGCTCATAGTCCTTGCACCCGCCTATAAACCGGTTCCATATCGTCTTGCGGTATTTGGTGATGAGGCTGCGCTCCGCCAGCTCTCCCGCAGTCATCTCTTTCGGCATTTTTCTGCCCTCCCGATGGTTTTTGTTTCTACCGCCTAATGATACCACACCCCCTGCCCCACCGCAAGCAATGATGTTTCCCCAGCCCGCATCCCGCTCCTTTTCCACCCCCTGCCCACCGCAAAATACGGCCCGCAGGGCCGCCCCCTCCGCCAGTCCCTACCCACCGCAGGCCCGACAGCGTTCCGCCGCCGCTGCGGGCTCCGCCCGCTGGAACCGTCCTTCCGGACGGTTCGGCCTGCGGCCCATTCTCCCCGCCAGCCCCCACAGACCCTCCATTTCCGACTCCCCGCCAGCTTATCCCCCTGCGGCGGCCTTCGGCCGCCCCTATCCCTCCAATAAATAATCTCCTCCGCCGCGCGCCCCGCATGGCAGAGGAGATTATCTTTTTACCCGTGATGTTCCTCGTTTTCGTTGGTGTGGATGTTGATAAACTCTGCCCGCATCTTGGAATAGAGGATGGTCTGACTGCTGTAAAGTCCGCAGTAGCCGGAAAGCAGATAGCTGATGGCGCACGCCATCGCAAAGTACAGCACATCACCGGTGCTAAATAGCTCAATGCTCAAAAATACTGAGGCAATGGGACAGTTCACCGCCCCGCAGAATACCGCCACCAGGCCAATGGCCGCGCCAAAGCCCGACGGCAGCCCCATGGCACCGCCCAGCACGCAGCCAAAGCACGCTCCCACGAAGAAGGAAGGCACCACCTCGCCGCCCTTATAGCCAAACCCGATGGTCACCGCGGTAAACAGCAGCTTCCAAAGCCACGCCCACGGCTCTGCTTCGCCGCTCATGGCACGCTCCACCATCTCCATCCCGGCACCGTTGTAATTGGTGTTGCCCACCAGCAGCGTCAGTACGATCACCAGCGCACCGCCCACCAGCACCCGTCCGTATGGGTTCGGCAGCAGCCGCGCCGCCAGTTTCCCGGTCTTTTGCAGCCCGCGGCAGAATAAAATACTCACCACCGCGCAGCCTATGGCCAGCAGGATCACCAGCAGCATGGTCCAGGGGTCCAGCCCCGGATCCGCCACCGCAAAGCGGGTCGGCGGCACCCCCATCAGCAGGCTTACCAGATAGCCCACCAGCGAAGCGGTCAGGCAGGGGATCAGCGCGGCGTAGTAAAAGACACCTACGCTTATTACCTCCATGGCAAATACCGTCGCCGTCAGCGGCGTCCCGAATAGCGCCGAAAATACCGCGCTCATCCCGCACAGGGTGGCCAGCGGCAGATCCTTCTCCCCCAGCCGCAGCAGCCGCCCGGCCTCAAAGCCGATCCCGCCGCCGATCTGCAGTGCCGCGCCCTCGCGTCCGGCACTGCCGCCGCCCAGGTGGGTCAGCACCGTGGAAATAAAGATGACCGGCACCAGCAGCACCGGCACATTCTTGCCAAAGTGCACCGATTCTATGACAGCGTTGGTATCCTTGCCCTCCACCTTGGTCACGCGGTACAGCCCCACAATGATAAGCCCCAGCACCGGCAGCAGGTACAGGATCCATGGATGCGCTGCCCTCATTTGGGTGGCATAGTTGACACCAATGTGGAACAGCGATCCGATCACCCCGCCGATCCCTCCGATCAGCGCCCCCACCGCCAGCCACTTGGCCAGCGCAGCCGGGTATGCCCCTATGTGCGCCGCGATCTTTTTCCATTTTTCCATGGTATTCCGCCCTTCTCTCCCTGCTCACTTTCCACAAAATCCCCTTATTTATAGCACCTTTCCCCACCGGTGTCAATGATAAAGCCGCACCCCATCTGACCAGCGGCATACAGGGGCGGCTCATTTCGTCCTCAGCTTTTTATGAAAATGTAATTTAAGATCAGGCTACTTCAGCAAGCTTCTTCATCACTCTTGCGGAAACTTCAGCATAGTAGGCGGCATCCGCATCAGACAAGCTCTTACTATCGATGGCATCGAGCTTTGCCATCATATCAGAGTATTTACCCATATAGTCAGCAAGATCGCCCATCATGGAAACTTGATCAGTAGATGCTTTATACTTCTTCTTATATCATATCCTAAACCCAAAAGAAAGCTAATTTTGTGCAAATTTTCACTTGTGGTCAAAAGCCCACTTTACTTCGCCCTGCTCCCCCACCAAAAAAGCACCCCTCCGGGTGCTTCTTTCGTGCCGCCTATCTGCCTATATCCCATAGTGGATCACCCACCTGTTTTCCCGCTCAGCCCGCCGCAGCAGGGCCGCCAGCTCCGCCATGCCGCCCCGCCGGGTCACCGCTTCCCGCAGCCCCGGCAGCGTCTCCGGCGGTATCAGTGTGATACCGGTATAGCATAGTCCCCTGCCCGGGCGGTCCACCGTGTGCCAGTACATCGGCAGCCCCAGCGTTTCGGGCAGCAGCCGCTCTATCTCGTCATCCTCCACCGGGATGCAACGGTATTTCCCCGGCTCATATTTCTCAAACCGCTGCCCCACCTCCGGCGCCTGCGGCATCACGCCAAATTCATGCCTCGCCATTTCCCCTCCTGTAATACATACTGTATAATTTCATTGTTTTATCCGGCTTATAGCGGGATCTTCGCCTCCTGCAGCCGCTTTTTGCGTTCCTTCCAGTCCGGCATCACCTCGGTCACCACCGCGTGGAACGCCGGGGAATGATCCGCCCGCACCAAGTGCGCCAGCTCATGCACCATGATGTACTCGGTGCATTCCATGGGGGCGTGCAACAGCCGCTCATTCATCGTGATGACCGCCGTGGCCGGCTGACAGCTCCCCCACAGGCTGGTCATCCGCCGGGTGCGCAGCATCGGCCTGGGGATGTTCCACCGGGCAAACCGGGGGTACCACTGCTCCAGCACCGCCGCAAAAAGCTCCCCGCAGATTTTCTTCCACCACCCCGTCAGGAGCCGTTCCGCCGCCTTTCGGTCGGCCAGGTCGGGCAGCGTCAGCACCAATTGGTTTCCCCGCAGCTCAGCGCCTTTGGGGCTTCCCTTCCGCAGCACCAGCTCCATCTCCCTGCCCAAGCAGGGCAGCTTCGCTCCATTCTCTACCGTCAGGGCCTCCTGCAGACGCTCGTTTTGCCAGCGTTGCCGGGCCTTTTCTATCATCCCGGCATGGCTCCTCACAAATTCATCCACCGCTGCCGCGGACACCCACCCCGCCGTCGAAACATGGATGCTCCCATCCGGCCGCACCCGCAGGTTTAGGTTCTTCACCCGCTTTTTCTGCCACTCATAGCTCAGGTCGGTACCATCCACCCACAGCTCTCTGCGCACGGCACATCCCCCTTTCCGTCCTCGTCCACTCCCTGCAGAATCCGGGCATCGGGCCGCAGGCCGCCCGCCCTCCGGGCGGGCAAACGGGCATCCGCCCGTTTCGGCGGCTCCGCCGCCGGGCCTGCGGCCCGCCCCTCCCACCGGCTCTTTCCTTATCCCAAAGCGGCGCACCCTCGCCGGGTGCGCCGCCCATTTTTCCTTTGGCTTACCGCGGCACGCTTCGCAGCAGCCCCTCCGCCAGACCACTGGCCGTCTCGCAGATGGTCTCCCAGTCGGCGCAGGCCTCATACTGCTCCGGGTTGGGGATGAACCCCACCTCAAACAGCACCGCCGGGCAGAGGCCCAGCCGGGTCACATAATAGTAGCCCCATTCCTCCCCCTTGGTGTCACGGTCGGTCGCGCCGGTCACCGCCGCCGCCAGGTTGGCCGCGTAGGTCTCGCTGTCAGCCTCGCAGTAATAGCTCACCGTCCAGTCGGCGGAAACATACCTGGTCAGTCCGGTGCTGTTGTGGTGGATGGAAAGGAAGAAATCCGGCTTCGCGTCCACCGCCATGCGCACCCGCTCATCCAGCACGATCTTCGGGGTCTCCCGGTCATCGGTCTCTCTCGTCATGATGACCGTCGCGCCCATCTGCTCCAGCCGGTCGCGCACCGCCAGGCTCACCGCCAGGTTCAGCTCCGCCTCCGCCGGCCCGTAAAGCCCCGCCGCGCCGTAGGCGCCGCAGTCCTTGTTGCCGTGGCCGGGGTCCACCATCACTGTGATGCCCTCCAGCGGCTTGCCGGGAGTGGCACTCAGCTTCGGCGGCTCTTTCAGGCTCAGCAGCAGGTCGCCCTCCTCGGTGTACTGGAGGTCATACCCCCAGTAGCTTTCCTCGTTCAGCGTCAGCAGCAGGTTCACCCCGCCTTCGGTTTCCTCCCAGCGGGCCTCCTTTATCATCGGTGCCGCTATGCCTTCGGTGCTTTCCGGCAGGGCGGTGTTCTCCAGGTAAATGGTCAGCAGCGCTCCCTCCCGCTTCGCGGAGGCCGCCGGGTAGCTGCCGCAGGGCAGCGTAATGGTCGTCAGCCGGCCCTCCGTCACCGAAGAAACCGCACCGATCGCCGCTGCCGCCGCCGGGGTCGGGGCCACCGTGGCCCGGTCGCTGCTGATGTAGCCCCCCGCCACCTCGTAGAAGATGGTACCGTTATACTGGAAGCAGCCCACCATCGGGATCTTCGCCCCGCGGTGGTAGGTCGCAATAAAGGTGCTGTCATCGGTATAGTCGGTCAAAAGGCTCACATTCTCGGTATTGGCCAGCACCGCCGGGGTGGTGTTCTTCCCTGCGGCGTACAGCCGCCCGGCCGATTCATAGCTCGTGGTCTTGCCGCCCCACACCATGGTGTATTTTACGGGGCCCCAGTCCTGCAGCTCCCCTTCAGGCAGATCGGCCGGCACCTGGTAGGTCCCTTTGTAGGTAGCGGCAATGCCGTTTTTGGCGGTCGCCGCCGTCTGCTGCATCGTCACCGTCTGTCCGTGAATGACCGCGGTCACCTTGCTGCCGCTGGGGGCCACGCACCGGAAGGTCAGCTCCTGACCGGCCCAGACGGCAGCGTCGCTGGTCGGGAACCGGGAGGTCAGGGTGGAGGTGGTGCCGTCCCCGGTGCCGCTGCCGCGGCGGATGGTCAGGGTCAGGCTGTCCTCCCCATTGCGGAAGGTAAAGTAGTTTTTCCCATAGGCCAGGCTCACCGAAACACCAAAGCAGCCGCCCTCCCCGGTGCGCTCCACCTCTTTGCCGTCCATTGTCAGCGGCTTCGTGGGGTCGCTGGTCCCCATGATAAAGACCTGCGCCGTATAAACCAGCGCGTTATTGGCCGGGTAGCCTATGTGCAGCTCTTTCGCGTATTCCAGAGAAACAGCGGTCAGCGGCCGGGTCTGAGCCGCATCGGCGTAGCTCAGCAGCAGGCCCCGGGCCGCGGTATTATCGCTTATTTCGCCGTAGTTTGCCAGCACAAAGCCAGCGGCCTTGCCGTTCCTCGCATTGTAGAACAGCTGGCTGCCGGTCACACCGCCCTGCAGCGCCGTTACCACCGGGGTCACCTCGGCGCCGGTGTTCTGCCAGCTCTCACTCCGAGCAATGTACTCCCGGCCGGCCACCTCCGGCAGCACCGGCAGCAGGCGGGTCAGGTTATTTTTCTGTACCAGCTCAGTCAGCTCTTCCCCGGCCAGCTCGGCATCCCAGCGCAGGACCAGCGGCAGGCCGCTCTCTCCCAGCCCGGAAAGCTTATTCCGCAGTTTCTCCGCCGTCAGACCGTCCCCCCACAGGGCCAGACCCGCCGGTTCGTATTTCAGCTTTTTGGCGGGGGCATAGTCCCCCTTTACCGCCGCCCAGATAGCCGGGCTGCCATCGGCGGCCTTGCACAACAGCTCCAGCCGGGAGTAATCCTCCTCGTCTGCCACCTGCCAGTACAGCGTCTCTATGCGGTTTTCCCGCGCGAAGATCAGCAGCTGCCGCAGCGCTTCCTTTTCGGCCTTCTCCCGCTCCCGCGCGGAAAGCTTCTGGGGTTCGGTGTCATCCAGAGCGTCCTCCAGGCTTTCCACCCTGGAAATCTCCAGCGGCAGCTCGTCCATACCGACCCACAGCGCGGTACCGGGCAGTGCCGGCTCCGCCGCCTCCGGGATGGAAAAGCTCTCCCCCAGCAGCCGGGGCAGGCCCATGGCTCCGGCCGCGATGCACACGGTGAGCAGCAGCACGGTGATTACCGTCAGTTTTCCGGTTTTCTGCTTCATTTTGGTTTCCTCCCTTGGGCGTCACTTACAGCTCAAAGTCCTCCGGCCGGTAATCTCCGGCGGCAATTTTCGGGGCCCGGCGGATCTCCCGCCGCAGCGGATCGTACCGGAAAGCGGAGCAGTGATCCTCCGCCGCCATGACCCCCCGCTTGGGGCACAGCACAAAGTCCTGGTCCACATTGGGAGTGCCAATGGCACAGTACCGGCAGGCCTGGTCTATCTCCCGGTCAAAAAATTTGCTCCTCATAGGCTGTTTCCTCCCTTTTTACGCTCCATTTCTCTCCCGCCTGCATCGGGCCTAGGCAAAAAATCCAAGTCTCCATAAAAGGCTTTCCGCTTTGGCTCCAAAACGAGCGGCAGCATCGGCTCCCCCGCATTTTTCGACCCCATTATACCACACCTTTCCCCGCCTGGGAACCGCCCCGGCACCGAATTTACTTTCCGGTAACAATTCCCTGCCCCTCGGCACATTTCAGCATCAACCGGGCCACGGGCCGCAGGCGCCCCGGCTTCGTCGGGGGCCGACGGGCTTCGCCCGCCGGGGCTGTCCTGCCGGACGGCCCTGCCTGCGGCCCGCCCTCGCCTCCTCGGCCACCCCCTGCAAGCCACAAGCCCCGGCCCGCAGGGA
>ERZ773225.1695-NODE-1695-length-24995-cov-24.642342_pt1 | contig 24995 bp, 19 predicted proteins | sample MGYA00580993_ERZ773225 | MGnify/ENA primary metagenome ERZ773225 (study PRJEB29015, sample SAMEA2737748) | human gut metagenome | biome: human gut; feature: human-associated habitat; material: faeces | place: China | collected 2012 ...
TGACGTCCTTTTCTTACTAACTGGTTAAATGTTGGCATTATTTTCACCTCCTGTTTTATTTTAAGCAGTGCAATCTTATGCACGCTAAAATATTATACAAATCCTTGTCTGTTTTGTCAAGACCAATTTTGTTTTCAATATAATACTTTACGTTTTCAATATAATACAAGAAAGAAGTCCGGTTTCCCGGACTTCTTTATTTTGGTTTGTAAAAGCTTCTATAGCTTAAGTACAAACATCAGTAATTATTCTTCATCAACTGATTCAGCTTCTGTATCATTGACTCCGACTGCCTCTTCCTCTGCGAAATCCGCAAAATCATCATCATCAAAATCAAGTGTATCGTCATCGTTTACATCGCTGTCAAGCTTGATGTTACGATAAATCTTCATACCTGTTCCTGCCGGGATGAGCTTACCGATAATTACGTTCTCCTTCATACCGATAAGTGGATCAACCTTGCCCTTGATTGCTGCCTCAGTAAGAACCTTTGTGGTCTCCTGGAATGAAGCTGCTGACAGGAATGAGTTGGTTGCAAGAGATGCCTTTGTGATTCCAAGTAATACCTGTGAGCCAACTGCAAGCTCCTTGCCCTCTTCCTCAAGCTTCTCGTTGAGCTCTAAGAAGTCAAGGGCATCAACCATGCTGCCCGGAAGTAAATCTGAATCTCCCGGCTCCTCTACGCGGATCTTCTGTAAGCACTGACGAACTATAACCTCGACATGCTTATCGTTAATCTCAACACCCTGTAAACGGTAAACACGCTGTACCTCGCGGAGCATGTAATCCTGAACCGCACGAACGCCCTTAATCTTGAGGATATCGTGTGGATTTACAGAACCCTCTGTAAGCTCGTCACCGGCCTCAAGCTCCTGTCCGTCTACAACCTTGATACGTGAGCCGTAAGGAATGAGGTAAGCCTTTGTCTCGCCTGTCTCGTTGTTTGTAACGATAACCTCACGCTTCTTCTTTGTATCCTTGATTGTGGCAATTCCGCCGAACTCTGTGATAATAGCGAGTCCCTTAGGCTTACGTGCCTCGAAAATCTCCTCTACTCGAGGAAGACCCTGTGTGATATCTCCACCGGCAACACCACCTGTATGGAAAGTTCTCATGGTAAGCTGTGTACCAGGCTCACCGATTGACTGTGCTGCGATGATACCGATTGCTTCACCAACCTGTACTGCCTGACCTGTTGCAAGGTTTGAACCGTAACACTTAGCACATACTCCCATGTGTGAACGGCAGGTAAGCACTGTACGGATCTTAACCTGTGTGATTGGATTACCGTTCTCATCAACACCCTCTGCCATAACCTTTGCTGCACGCTTTGGTGTAATCATATGGTTGGCCTTAACGATTACATTGCCATCCTTATCGCAGATTGTGTTGCAAGAGAAACGACCTGTAATTCTCTCCTGAAGGCTCTCGATTTCCTCTCGACCCTCCATAAATGCCTTTACAACCATTCCCGGAATCTCACGTCCTGTGCCTGCACAGCAGTCTGACTCACGAACGATCATATGCTGCGAAACATCTACAAGACGTCTTGTAAGGTATCCTGAATCGGCTGTACGAAGCGCTGTATCTGAAAGTCCCTTACGAGCTCCATGTGCTGACATGAAGTACTCAAGTACGTCAAGACCCTCACGGAAGCATGACTTGATAGGAAGCTCGATTGTACGACCTGTTGTATCAGCCATGAGTCCTCGCATACCTGCAAGCTGTTTGATCTGCTTATCAGATCCACGGGCTCCGGAATCTGCCATCATGAAGATGTTGTTGTACTTATCAAGACCTGTAAGAAGTGCCTTTGTAAGGGCATCATCTGTATCCTTCCATGTCTCGATAACCTCTTTGTAACGCTCCTCATCAGTGATAAGTCCACGCTTGTACTGTCTTGTAATCTTATCTACAGTGTCCTGTGCATCAGCGATCATCTGTGGCTTCTGTGGTGGCACTGTCATATCTGAAATTGAAACTGTCATGGCAGCCTGGGTTGAATACTTGTATCCCATAGCCTTGACATTGTCAAGAACCTCTGCTGTTGTTGTAGCTCCGTGTGTGTTGATAACCTTCTCAAGGATCTGCTTGATCTGTTTCTTACCAACGTGGAACTCAACCTCAAACTTGAGTGCATTCTCAGCCTTTGATCTGTCTATAAAACCAAGATCCTGTGGAATGTTCTCATTGAATATCAAAAGTCCTACTGTTGTCTCTGTAAAACCTGAAACCTCTGTGCCGTCAGGAAGCTTTACTGTACGGTGTACAAAGATATTCTGGTGAAGAGTAATCTCCTTGTTCTCGTAAGCGAGCATTGCAAGATTAACACTTCCATAGTAACGGCCGAGAAGATCTATCGGTCTGCAAAGCACACGACGGTTTCCGTCTGTGACATCCTCAAACCAGATGAGGTCATATAAGCCAAGCTCAGCCTTTCCTGTATTTTCATCAGGAGTTGTAAGCTTTCTAAGCTCCTCAATATCATTGTATACAGTGTCTGATGACACCTGTGCAACCATCTTTGGATCATCCTTGTAATCAGCGAGCTTTCTCATTGTGAGGTAGTAAACTCCAAGGATCATATCCTGTGAAGGAACGGCTACAAGTCCACCATCGGAAGGCTTAAGCAGGTTGTTAGGTGACAGAAGCATGAATCTGCACTCAGCCTGTGCCTCAGCAGTCAGTGGAAGATGTACAGCCATCTGGTCTCCATCGAAGTCGGCGTTGAACGCTGTACATACGAGTGGATGAAGCTTGATTGCCTTACCCTCTACAAGGATTGGCTCGAAGGCCTGGATTCCAAGTCTGTGGAGTGTAGGAGCTCGGTTAAGCATAACCGGATGCTCTTTGATGACGTCCTCAAGGACATCCCATACCTCCGGCTGAAGTCTCTCAACCATCTTCTTTGCACTCTTTATGTTGTGTGCGGTTCCGTTAGCGGCAAGCTCCTTCATAACGAATGGTTTGAAAAGCTCGATAGCCATCTCCTTTGGAAGACCACACTGATAAATCTTAAGCTTTGGCTCTACACAGATAACCGAACGTCCTGAGTAGTCAACTCGCTTTCCGAGAAGGTTCTGACGGAAACGTCCTCCCTTTCCCTTGAGCATGTCTGAAAGAGACTTAAGAGCTCTGTTTCCAGGACCGGTAACAGGACGGCCACGACGGCCGTTGTCGATAAGTGCATCGACAGCCTCCTGAAGCATACGTTTCTCGTTACGAACGATGATATCCGGCGCTCCAAGATCAAGAAGTCTTCTAAGACGGTTGTTACGGTTGATGATTCGTCTGTAAAGGTCGTTAAGATCACTTGTTGCAAAACGTCCTCCATCGAGCTGAACCATTGGACGAAGATCCGGTGGAATAACAGGAATAACTGTCATAATCATCCACTCAGGCTTGTTTCCTGACTCACGGAAAGCCTCTACAACCTCAAGCCTCTTGATGATACGTGCACGCTTCTGACCTGTAGCATTCTCAAGCTCTGCCTTAAGCTCTGCCGAATCCTTCTCAAGATCGATTGCTGCTAAAAGCTCATGGATAGACTCAGCACCCATTCCTACACGGAATGCTGAGCGGCCATAAGTATCGCATGCCTCCTGATACTCTGACTCGTTGAGAATCTGCTTGTATGCAAGCTTTGTCTCGCCCGGGTCAAGCACAATATATGAAGCAAAATACAGTACTCTCTCAAGTACACGTGGAGATAAGTCAAGGATGAGTCCCATACGTGATGGGATACCCTTGAAATACCAGATATGAGATACAGGAGCAGCAAGCTCGATGTGTCCCATACGCTCTCTACGAACGCTTGACTTTGTGATTTCTACGCCACATCGGTCGCAGACAACACCCTTATAACGTATCTTCTTGTATTTACCACAATGACACTCCCAGTCCTTCGTTGGTCCGAAAATCTTCTCGCAGAAAAGACCGTCTTTTTCAGGCTTTAATGTTCTATAGTTAATAGTCTCAGGCTTTTTAACCTCGCCATGTGACCACTCTCTGATCTTTTCAGGAGATGCTAATCCAATCTGAATCGCATCAAACTGCATTGCCTGATTATTTTCTATATTATTTGTTTCTGGCATTTTGGCACTCCCTTCTAATTATTCTTCGTCATCAAGAACTTCATCAGCAAAAATATCGTCATCCGCTGTCTCAGGAGACTCTTCCTCTTCTATGTCAACAAGCTCTTCGTTGTCATCAAATTCTTTCTTTGAGAAACCATGCTCTGCGAATGACTCACTGTCCTCGAATGCATAGTCCTTATCGTTTCCGATAATTGAGTTGATATCTGTATTACCGTACTCACTTGTCTCGATAAGCTCAACCTCTTCTCTGTTCTCATCAAGTACCTTGACATCCAGACCAAGTGCCTGAAGCTCTTTGAGAAGTACCTTGAATGACTCTGGAATACCAGGCTCAGGGATATTCTCACCCTTGATGATAGCCTCGTAGGTCTTGACACGGCCAACAACATCATCGGACTTCATTGTAAGGATCTCCTGGAGTGTATATGCAGCACCATATGCCTCAAGAGCCCAAACCTCCATCTCTCCGAAACGCTGTCCACCGAACTGTGCCTTACCGCCGAGTGGCTGCTGTGTAACTAATGAGTAAGGACCTGTTGAACGTGCATGGATCTTATCATCAACAAGGTGATGCAGCTTAAGGTAATGCATGTGTCCGATAGTTGTCTTTCCATCGAAGCACTCACCTGTTCTACCATCACGAAGCTGTACCTTTCCATCCTTGGAAATCGGAACGCCCTTCCATAAGCTTCTGTGAGCTCTGTTTGTTGAAAGGTATTCCATAACGTCCTCACGGAGTGTATCAACATATTTATCATAGAAGATTTCAGCATCTGCGCTCCAGTATGGATGCTCAGCCTGTAAATCCTTCTCAAGCTCTTCCTTATCGAACGGAAGATTTACGTAATCATTTGCAAGCTCAAGTGTATCCTCGATATCTACCTCGTTAGCTCCGTCAAATACAGGAGTTGAGATATTGAAGCCAAGTGCCTTTGCAGCGAGACTCAGGTGAATCTCAAGGACCTGACCGATGTTCATTCGTGAAGGAACACCGAGTGGGTTAAGTACTATATCCAGTGGACGTCCGTTTGGAAGGAATGGCATATCCTCAACAGGAAGCACACGGGAAACGACACCCTTGTTACCATGACGTCCGGCCATCTTATCACCGACAGAAATCTTTCTCTTCTGTGCAATGTAGATACGTACTGACTGGTTTACTCCCGGAGAAAGCTCATCGCCGTTCTCTCTTGTAAATACCTTGGCATCAACAATGATACCGTAAGCACCATGAGGCACCTTAAGTGATGTATCACGAACCTCTCTTGCCTTCTCACCGAATATGGCACGAAGAAGTCTCTCCTCTGCTGTAAGCTCTGTCTCACCCTTTGGTGTAACTTTTCCTACAAGGATATCACCGGCACGAACCTCTGCGCCTACACGGATGATACCTCTCTCATCAAGGTCCTTGAGTGCGTCGTCGCCGACACCAGGGACATCACGTGTAATCTCCTCAGGTCCGAGCTTTGTATCACGTGACTCTACCTCATATTCCTCGATATGAACTGATGTATACACATCATACTCTACGAGACGCTCTGAAAGAAGAACGGCATCCTCGTAGTTGTATCCTTCCCATGTCATGAATCCGATAAGCGGGTTCTTTCCAAGAGCAAGCTCTCCCTGACTTGTTGAAGGACCGTCTGCGATAACATCGCCTGCCTTAACCTTGTCACCCTTAAATACGATAGGTCTCTGGTTGTAGCAGTTTGACTGGTTAGAACGAGAGAACTTTGTAAGGATATACTCTCTCTTGTTTCCGTCAGTCTCTTTTATGATAATGCGGTTTGACTCTGAAGATAATACCTCTCCGTCTGCCTTTGCAACTACGCAGACACCTGAGTCAACTGCGGCCTTTGTCTCAATACCTGTACCAACTACAGGAGCCTCTGTGGTCAGAAGCGGAACGGCCTGACGCTGCATGTTTGATCCCATGAGGGCACGTGTAGGGTCATCGTTCTGCAAGAATGGAATCAGCGCTGTAGCTACTGAGAATACCATCTTTGGAGATACATCCATATAATCAAATGCTGACTTATCGTACTCCTGAGTTTCCTCTCTGTAACGACCTGAAACTGAGTTACGTACGAAATGTCCTTCGGCATCAAGCTTCTCATTAGCCTGTGCTACGTGGTAGTTGTCCTCCTCATCGGCTGTCATGTATACAACCTCTTCTGTGACTACCGGGTTCTTAGGATCAGTCTTGTCAATCTTACGGTATGGAGCCTCTACGAAGCCATACTCATTGATTCTCGCATAGCATGCAAGTGAGTTGATAAGACCGATGTTTGGTCCCTCAGGAGTCTCTACTGGACACATACGGCCGTAGTGAGTGTAATGTACATCTCGAACCTCGAATCCGGCACGGTCTCTTGAAAGACCACCAGGTCCAAGTGCTGATAAACGTCTCTTGTGAGTAAGCTCTCCAAGAGGGTTGTTCTGATCCATGAACTGTGAAAGCTGTGAAGAACCGAAGAATTCTTTAACAGCGGCAGTTACAGGCTTTATATTGATAAGTGACTGAGGTGAAATTCCCTCTAAGTCCTGTGTAGTCATTCTTTCACGAACAACACGCTCCAGTCTTGAGAGACCGATACGGTACTGGTTCTGTAACAGCTCTCCAACCGCACGGATACGTCTGTTTCCAAGATGATCGATATCGTCATCTGTTCCTGCGCCCCACTCTAAGTGCATATTGTAGTTGATAGTTGCGAAGATATCCTCTTTAGTAATATGCTTTGGAATAAGGTCAGATATATCTCTCTTTATAGCCTCGATTCTATCCTCAAGAGAATCATACTCCTCGAGAATCTGAGCGAGTACCGGATAGTAAACAAGCTCAGTAACACCGATAGACTTAGGATCCTCAAGCTCAGGAATCCAGCTTCTGATGTCAACCATCATAGAAGAAAGAATCTTGACATTTCTTGTCTCTGTCTGAATCCATAAAGCAGGAACGGCAGCGTTCTGGATCTGTGTAGCAAGCGCACGGTCAACAACAGTACCTGCCTCTGCGATAACCTCACCTGTAGAAGGATCCACTACGTCCTCAGCTAAAACCTGTCCACTGATACGGTTCTTTAAAGCAAGCTTCTTATTAAACTTATAACGTCCTACCTTGGCAAGGTCATATCTTCTAGGATCAAAGAACATTGCTGTGATAAGGCTCTCTGCACTCTCAACTGAAAGTGGCTCGCCCGGACGAATCTTCTTATATAACTCTAATAAACCAGCCTCATAGCTTCCCTGTGGCTCACGCTCTGTGATTGCAGGGTCCTTGCTGAATGATGCCTGGATCTTTGGCTCATCTCCGAACATATCGAGAATAGCCTGGTTTGTACCTACTCCAAGTGCACGTAAAAGTACTGTGATAGGTACCTTACGTGTTCTGTCTACTCTTACATAAAAAACGTCGTTAGAGTCTGTCTCATACTCAAGCCATGCACCACGGTTTGGAATAACAGTACAAGAATACAGGGTCTTTCCGAGCTTATCATGAGCAATTCCGTAATAAATACCAGGAGAACGAACTAACTGACTGACAATAACTCGCTCTGCACCGTTGATTACGAATGTACCGGTCTCTGTCATTAAAGGCAGATCACCCATGAAAATTTCATGCTCATTAATCTCATCTGTCTCTTTGTTGTGAAGTCTGACTTTAACCTTTAAAGGAGCTGCGTATGTTGCATCTCTTTCCTTGCACTCAGGAATTGTATACTTTACATCATCTTCGCATAATGTAAAATCCACAAAATCAAGACTAAGCTTTCCGCTGTAATCTGTGATTGGAGAGATATCCGCAAAAGCTTCCTTGAGACCTTCGTCTAAGAACCACTGATAAGAATCCTTCTGGACCTCAATCAGATTTGGCATCTGCAGAACCTCTTTTTGTCTTGAGTAACTCATACGCATGCTTTTTCCGGATGTGACCGGACGTATTCTGTTTTTCTCCATTGACGTTTCACCTCTCGTTTTTATTTTAATCTAGCAAGTATCTAGATAATGATTCAAAAACCACCCCAGTTACTATATCTTGTGGTTTTTCTCTTGTGCACATATTTGCGAATGCATTTTAGTGTAATTTACCTATTGACAAATTTGCATCATTTAAAAAATTGCATAAAAATGCCACTGCACCACAATAGTGCAACGTATACTATACAACAAATCCGACACGAATGCAAGTGTTTTTTTATTTTTTTGTAAAATATCCAAAGTATTTGCGCACAAATTTGTGGGAGGACGGATAGGCTACGAGCGGAGGTCCCAAAAATGCTCAGGCATTTTCGGGACGCGCTCCGACTGTCGCGCAATAAAAACATAAAAAAGAGCCAAGGCGCAAATATAATTTGCCCTTGGCTCTTTTTTATGTTTTTACTCCGCTCGTAGCCTATCCGACTATTTAAGAGTAACCTTAGCACCCTCTGCCTCAAGTTTAGCCTTAGCATCCTCTGCTGAAGCCTTGTCAAGCTGCTCTTTGATAACCTTTGGTGCGCCATCAACAGCGTCCTTAGCCTCTTTAAGTCCAAGACCTGTGATCTCACGAACAACCTTGATAACCTTAACCTTGTTTGGTCCAACCTCTGTAAGCTCTACGTCGAACTCAGTCTTCTCCTCAGCTGCTGCTCCGTCAGCTCCTGCTGCTGCAACTACAACACCTGCTGCTGCAGAAACACCGAACTCTTCTTCACAAGCTTTTACTAAATCATTTAACTCTAATACGCTTAACTCTTTGATAGCATCAATAAACTCTGCTGTTGTTAACTTTGCCATTATAATTTCCTCCATTTAAAAATTTAATTATGATAATAAGGTTCAAATATAATATTTGAATTATTCTGCTGCTGGAGCTTCCTCTGCAGCATCCTCTGCTGGTGCTGCCTCTACGGCTGCATCTGCAGCGCCACCCTGCTCTGCGATCTGATTGAGTACACGAGCAAGATTTGTGATAGGTGACTGAATGCTTCCAAGTAATTTTCCAAGAAGCTCATCTCTGCTAGGTACAGCGGAGATTGCCTTCATACCCTCAGCATCATAAAATGTTCCCTCAACTACACCTGCTTTAATCTCTAAAGCCGGAGCTGTTTTAGCGAACTTAGCTAAGACTCTAGCTGGTGCTGTTGCATCCTCTGTTGATACAGCGAATGCGCTTGGTCCTTCAAGGACATCCTTTAATCCCTCGAACTCTGTTCCCTGGATTGCACGGTTTACTAAAGTATTCTTGTATACCTTGTAAGTTACACCGGCTTCTCTTAACTGTTTACGTAACTGAGTATCCTCTGCTACTGTGAGTCCTAAGTAATCAACAACTACTACTGACTGTGCACCATTGATAACACCGGAAATCTCATCTACGATTGGCTGTTTAAGTTCTACCTTTGCCACGATTCATTTACCTCCTTTTAGATTTTCGCATAAAAGACATGAGGTATTTGATTTATTAATCAAAGAAACCCTCCTGCCTGTCGACAGAAGGGTACAAGTCAAAATTCAAGATAAATCTCGAAAATTCCCTCGGTAGGTTCTACGTTTACGCCTTGCGGCACCTACTGTCTTCGGCAATATGCATTGCAATTATATCAAACTATATTACGGATGTCAATTACTTTCCGCAAAACTTTTGCTTGGCGTTTGATAGGTCTTGTAAATTGTTTTACTGTAACTGTTTAACTATCTTACTGTGTAATCTTAACCACGTTTAACTTAACGCCAGGTCCCATTGTAGATGTAAGAGTTGCGCTCTTAATGTACTGACCCTTTAAGCTAGCAGGTTTTGCTTTATTAATTGCACCCATAAGAGACTGGAAGTTGTCGTTTAACTGCTCGTCTGTGAAAGATGCTTTTCCAACTGGCACATGGATAATGTTTGTCTTGTCCAATCTGTACTCAATCTTACCGGCTTTGATATCGTTAACAGCTTTTGTTACATCCATAGTAACTGTTCCTGCCTTTGGGTTTGGCATTAAGCCCTTTGGTCCAAGGACACGTCCTAAACGACCAACAACACCCATCATATCAGGTGTAGCAACTACAACGTCGAAGTCTAACCATCCCTCGTTCTGGATCTTTGGAATTAACTCCTCGCCTCCAACGAAGTCAGCTCCTGCTGCCTGTGCCTCGTCAACCTTAGTTCCCTTAGCGAAAACTAAAACCTTAACTGTTTTTCCTGTTCCGTGTGGTAATACAACCGCACCACGGATCTGCTGCTCTGCGTGACGTCCGTCGCAGCCTGTTCTAAGATGAAGCTCGATTGTCTCGTCAAATTTAGCTGTAGCATTTTTCTTTACGATAGAGATAGCGTCAGCAACATCGTACTGCTCTTTCTTATCAAATGCCTTAACAGCGTCTTGATACTTCTTTCCTCTTTTCATGAAAAAATAACCTCCTGGTGGTAATATCGGGAGAGGGCCCTCCCACATTTACGTTTCTTTGTTATTATTTTTGGTTGCATAAATTTGCAACTATTTTAGGGGTATGTTGGCTTCGCTAAGTGTTAGTCAACCACCTCAACACCCATTGATCTTGCTGTACCAGCGATCATGCTCATTGCAGACTCAAGTGAAGCTGCGTTTAAGTCAGGCATCTTAAGCTCAGCGATTTCCTGAACCTGTGCCTTTGTGATCTTAGCAACCTTCTTCTTGTTTGGCTCACCTGAACCAGACTGAATCTTGCAAGCTTTCTTGATTAATACCGGAGCAGGTGGAGTCTTAGTAATGAAACTGAAACTTCTGTCTGCATATACAGTAATAACTACAGGGATAATTAAGTCGCCCTGATCGGCTGTCTTTGCATTAAACTGCTTTGTGAACTCTACGATGTTTACACCGTGCTGTCCAAGTGCAGGTCCAACTGGAGGAGCTGGAGTTGCCTTTCCAGCAGGGATCTGCAATTTAATGTATCCTTCTACTTTCTTTGCCATTTGGAATTGCCTCCTTAATTTGTTTTCTTAACATCTGCGAAACTTACTTCTACCGGTGTCTCGCGACCGAACAGTTCTACATTGATTGTAACTGTCTGCTTGTGATAATTCATAGCTGTGATAACACCGACTGTATCCTTCCAGACACCGCCGATAACGACTATCATGTCACCCTCAGCAAAATCAACTACCACGTTTTCCGTCTTAATACCCAAAGGTCTCATCTCGGCTTCTGTGAGAGGAACCGGTTTGCTTCCCGGACCTACAAATCCAGTTACGCCTCTGGTATTTCGTACAACGTACCATGTATCATCATTCATAATCATATGAATAAGAACATAGCCTGGAAACATCTTCTTGGAAACCTGTTTACGAACACCGTTCTTCACCTCTGTGACGTCCTCCAACGGAACACGTACTTCAAGGATCTGGTCCTCAAGATGTCTGTTTTCGATTGTTTTGTCAATATTAGCTTTGACTTTGTTTTCATAACCTGAATAGGTATGAACTACATACCAGTTCGCTTCTGTCATAATCACTTTGCCTCCGTTTTAAAAATGTAAACCAATAAGGAAATCTACGCCCTGCTGGATACCCCAGTCAAGAAGCGCAATAATAAGACCGGTAACTACTGAAACCGCCAGCACTGCAACGGTCTGTCTGATGACCGATTGCTTCTCAGGCCAGATAATCTTCTGAAATTCAGCTTTCAGACCTGAAAACCAGCTTGTTTTTGGAGCCTTTTCGACTTTTTCATTTTGTCCCATAATGTACTCCTTCACTCAGTTCCTAGACTATTTTGTTTCCTTGTGCATTGTATGAGTTCTGCAGAATCTACAATACTTCTTGGTTTCCATTCTGTCCGGATGAGTTTTTTTGTCCTTTGTCATGTTGTAATTACGACGCTGACATTCTGTGCACGCTAATGTAATCTTTGTACGCACGACTTCCACCTCCGTTTAAATTCTTTGTTGTTTGTACCCTTAAAAAAAGGCATAAAAAAAAGACCTATTTCCAAGCCTGTATACTATATCACAGTTGAGCCGTAACCGTCAATAGCTATTTTAAAATTTATTGTAAATTCTTTTGAACAGTGCCGCTGTCTGCACCTTTTTTGTGTGTCCGGCAGCAATTAAATTTTGTAAATCTTACAGATACATAACTAAATATAGTACATTTATCCAAATTTTTCAAGTATTTTGTTGTTGTAAATCCTCAATTATGTATGACGATATAATAAAGGAGCAGACGGCTTTGACATAGAGGTCAGACAGCCCGCCGCTCCACAGGTCAATACCGCTGTTGTACTGATTTGGTACAACAGCCGTTATTTTATATTTTTTACAATAGTGGCTGCAGATCTCCCACCATTTTTTCCTCAAGCGTCCTGAGCCTCTCTGCAATTGCCACACTCTTTGAATCAGCATCGCGATATTCATTGAGACTGCTGCTGATTGTCTCTATGCCCATATTACAGCCCTCCGTCAGAAGCTTTGCTGCCTGGGACTGATCATCATTCACTGCCATCTTCATTGCAGTCTGCAGCTTCGCAGCCATCTTTGCAAACGCACCCGGTTCCTTAATATCTGCACCTGCTTTGTCAAGCATATCCCTGCAATCCACTGACAGCCCGGTGTGCTCATCATAGTACTTGTCTATCAGCTCACGAAGCTGCTTGTCATCTGTGTGTTCTCTTATATCGTCCATGCTCTCAAGTGCCATCTTACAGCCCGCTATGCAATCCTGAAGCAAGAGCACCGAATCATGATTCTCAATATTTCTGCTCATAGAAAAACCTCCATACCTTTTTTATCAGTATGGAGGTTTTCATGAAAAAATATTCACTACACAATCGGAAACTCAAGCTTCACCCAAAACTTCCCACTTTCTCGTTTAAAGCTCATGCTTCCATTCATGCGCTGCATCATCGCATCCACGCTCTTAAGCCCTATCCCGGCACTTTTAAGAAGCGTTTTATTGTCACATACGCCATTGCCAATTTCAACGCTAAATGTTTTTTTCGTAAAAGCTGTTTTCATAACAACAGGCTTTTTATTGTCCGCATATTTATATATATTATCCGTCAGATTGGAAAATATTCTGGTCAAAAATGCCATATTAACAGCAGCCTTTACCTGCTTAAAGCTTATTCCTTCTGCATCAACCTCATAATTGCTTTTCATAAGCTGAGCACACACATCTGAGAGGTAATCTCCAAATATATACTCAACATCCATTGATGCATCCATTTCAATAGGTCTTTGTGAACCGGCAATTGAGAAATCCAGCAGATTGTCTACCTGAGACCTGATATCCAACACCTTTTCACTTATAAAATTAAGATTTTTCATATTCTCGGCATATGCTTCGTTCTCCAGTTTCATTACATCAACATATGTCATAACACCAGTCAACGGTGTACGCAGGTCATGAGCCATATTACGCATCAGTTCATCCTTTTCCTGTCGCGCTTTTTTTTCCTGTTCCTGTGATGCTTCAAGCTCTGTTTGATAGCCCGCTATAATTTTTCTGATGCGTAGATACACAAATACAATTCCCATCATAAGAGAAAATCCCACATCAAAAATCATTAAAGCTATATAATATTTTATCGTAAATCCTGTATATATAAATACTTCCGCCTCAATATCGGCGAACTTAACAGGCAGCTCATAACTTCCTGTAAATCGGTAATCATACATATTTTTAGCCGGAGATATAAGCTTATCTACATTTGATTTATTGTATATTACCTTCCCCCTTTCCTGAACACTATAAAACGCAATATCATGATCCGACATCCATTCATCATATTGCTCGACATCTGTAGTACATATATCATTACCGGACACATATTGTTGAAACTCATCTATATATGGCTTTTCATTATCGTATATTAAATTAGATGTACCTTCAATATAATTGTTCAGCAAATCAATCCCCAGATAGTATAATAGTCCAAAAACAACGCATGTCCCTATAATCGCAATTGCAAACGTCAAAAACAGCTTTTTCTTTACCCTCTTTAAATCATCTCTCAAAACGGTATCCTCTTCCCCATTCTGTGTGTATGCATGCATCGCCACATGCTTTTATAAGCTTATTCCTAAGATTTTTAATGTGTACCATAACAGTATTTTTTGCATTATATGTAAAAACCTCATCCCACACCATCTCGTATATCATCTCAATCGTATATATCCTGTCAGGATTTTTCATCAGCAGTTTTAGTATCTCATATTCTTTTCCTGTTAATTTTATCTCATTATCATTAAACTCAACCTTGTTTCGATTCGTAAACAGTTTAAGTCCATCTGTCTCTATAGATTCATCCTTGTTTGTGCGATTTGCATTTCCACTGTCATATACCCGATATCGTCTGATAAGAGCTTTAACCTTTGAAATAAGCTCCATGTTTGAAAATGGCTTAGTCATGTAATCGTCACCGCCCACTTCAAGCCCTTCCAGCTTATCCAGCTCTTCCGATTTTGCTGATAAAAACAATATCGGAACGCTGTGTCTTTCACGCATCCTCCTGCAAGTTTCAATGCCGTCCAACTGCGGCATCATTATATCCATTATTACAAGGCTGAACGATTCATCTATTTTTTCCAAAGCCTCCATGCCGTTTTGCGCAATTACCACACTATAATGCTGCAATTCGAGAAGCTTTTTTATGCCACTGTATACCGTTTTATCATCCTCAACAACAAGAATTTTGTCCATTATATGCTCCTATAACTTTTTTAAAGCTGATTTAAACTAAATTATTCTATTATATTATATCACATAGAAACGATTAAATTTCTGAAGAATTCTAAAGATTTATGAAATTTAAATAAGACCTATAGACATTAATATATTGTTAAAATTACATTATACGCATCTAAAGGTCTTATTTTATTTGTATATTTTTCATCGGATTAATTACTGATTCTTCTTATATCCTGTTTGCTCTTTGCACAAAAACCATATAATTGTATTCCTATGCCGATTGCAAAAAAAGACAAAACAATAGAAATTATCCATAATAGAGTTGGCAATCCCGCATCATTAAATCGCTTTTTCCCCAATTCATAGAAATATATAAATGTCAGTAAATTATATATTATCATAATAATTATTATACCTGAAATACTTGTAAAATCAGTATGTAAACTAAGCTGAATCATTGTCAGTACAAAATTCACAATAAAATCAACTATAAGCAAAATAATATACCGTATCCAAAAATCTGTCCTATCAATTTTATCTATGCTTTTATTAAATACAATTTTCATACATAATCTCCTAATTCATATTTATATCTGTAGGCACATAATATTCCTGAACAAATCCTGTTTTATAATATTTCTTTGCCAATGCTACTAAATCTCCATCGTTTTTTGCATAAGAATGAGAATAAAAAGAGTTATTTCTCGATACAGTTTTCTGTTGTGGCACATTATTTTTATTTCTATAATAACTTAAAACAGAATCTGATTGTGCTGATTTTTCTGCTGAATATCCAATCCAATAATTATTTCCTAATTACTCCTTAATGTGCGCAAACCCTTATTAGCATAAATGCAGCTTCCAATCATAGTTATTAAAATAACGCTAATTTCCAAAAGCCCGATTCTATACACAAATTGCCAGATATTCATTTCAAAGTTCCATATATCAAGTGAAAAGCTTTTTTGAAAATTTGAAATCTCACAAAATTCAACAAAGTATTTAAAAATATTGACAGAAAATCTATTAAGCAGTCCCAATGTCAATATTACTGCACCCACAAGTGCCGGAACAGTTATCATCAAAATCTCATATAACAGAATTTGAATTGTCCTAAATTTCCTCTGTCCAAGTGTATTGTATATTGCAATCATTTTTGAGTGTCCTTTAAGCCATAAAACAGTCAGTAACGACATAACCACAACACATACAATATACATAACGCTCAACGTCACACTTGTCATACTTTTTAACATTGATATTACATCTGTCATTTGCAGTTCCTCATTCAAAACCTGATTGACAACTGCCGAATTCGGAACATTTTGAAACATTTTACTCATATCATCATATAAACGTGATGTGCTTTTATAGTCTGTGCTGAAAAAATTTATCCCATAACAGCTTGCTTCATTGTTTAATTCTACATATGAATTATAATCTGTGAATATTATACTGTTAGCCACTTCTTTATAGTAGCCATCGCTTACCTGTGTCTTTGGTGTATTTATTACAGTATAAATTCCAATCACATTAATACTTATTGTATTATTTTCATACTGTATAGATATATTACTACCAATTGACAGGTTATTTTCAGAAGCGAGCTTATCGGATATCATTGCCCCTTTATCACCTGACATCGGATATTTTCCTTTTGAAATTTTAAAAATACCACTACTGAAATATTCATTATAAGAAGTATTTATGTTTCCACTGACATATATTTTATTTTTCTCAAAATCACTTTGTTTTTCTGTATATGGCACATTTTCAAAATCTACTGCTTCACATATAATGTCACTTGTAAATGCATTATTATATCCTACAATATTTTTATTATTATCTGCATATTCTAAAATATCTTTCCAATCATCTAAAGTAGAAAAATCGTCTAATTCAACAAGAACACAACATCCTGCCATATCTGCAAAAGATTTGTAAAAACTCTCTATTGCCGAATCTAGAAATGTTGCAATTCCGCAAAACAGTGTCAGTACAAATATGCAAATAGCAATTAGTATATTCCGCCCCGGTCTCCCTAATAATTCTTTGCATGCCTGCCACCATTTATTCCTCATCGTCATCTCCCATTTCATAGCAAATATCACATTTTTTCTTTACATAATCCGAGTGGGTTACTACTATAACACATCTGTCCTGTTCATGAGCTATCTGCTGCAACAATTCGACAATTTTTCTTCGATTTTCTTTATCCAGATTTCCTGTAGGCTCATCTGCCAGAATATATTTTGCATCTGTTATCAGCGCCCTCGCTATTGCAACTCTTTGCTGCTGTCCACCTGACAATTCCGTAACCTTTCGGGTTATCTGACTATCATCAAGTCCAACCATTACAAGGCTGTCTCTACACATTTTAATTAATTCTTTTTTGGGTACATCAGGTAAACTTATCTGGGCTGCAACCATTACATTTTCAAGGGAAGTCATATAATCAAATAACTGATAATCCTGAAAAACCAATGATATACTATTTTGGCGCAGTTTTCTTCCACCAATGTTTTGTATATTTTCTCCATCCAGCAAAATTTCCCCTTCATCCGGTTTTTCTAAACCGGCAAGTAACGATAAGCACGTTGTCTTTCCTGAACCTGACGGACCAAATATTCCATACATTTCTCCTATTTCAAATCTGTATGTAACTTTATCCAGCACATGCACAATTTCCTTCTTAGATTTATATGCATATGATACATTAATCATTTCCAACATATTTGCCACTATCCCTTCGAATTTAACAGTTTCTTTGCATTTTCTTCAACAGTTGTTACAACAGGCAGTACCATAAATGCAATCCAATTAACCAACGAAATTATTAATAGAATTATAATGTTTTTCAGAGTAAAAAAAGCACTCATTTCTATACGTACCTCAAAGCCTTGAAATATTCCGGGTGTATCATATCCACCTATGGCTCTGTCTGTACTATTAATTATGACATTCTTACCTATACCACTTATAATGCTACATATGAAATTGCCAAGCACACAGTATAATAGCACACCCAACAGCAAACCACTAATTGCATATATCATTCCTATAAATGCAAATCTACCTATACACCATTTTCTTGACCTTCCGAGTACCATAAAAAGTCCTGTATCTTTTTGGTATTGGATAGTATAAAACGAGAAAACGATTAACAAAATAATTCCCCCCATTATAATTATCATCCAGCAAATTATTTTTGACGTTTTTCCCATCAATCCTACGACTTTACATTCTGAATCGAGATAATTAGAAGTATTATCATATATCTCCACATTATCTCCATACATTTTCTTTAATTGGGTTTTTACCGCATCTATATGCTCTATCTTATCAATATACACTTCACTTCCCGTTGACGCGGTGTATTCTAACCCTAATAACTCTACAATATAATCATAATCTACATATATAGAATTATATGGACTATGTATGTATACCGAGGTTCCCTCTTCATTTGAGTCATATATTTCGAAATCACTGTCCACTTTATAAATTCCGCATATTTGTAAAGATGTTGCTTCAGATTGATCTCCTATAGTATATTTAACTTCATCCCCTACCTTAAGATTATTTTTTTTCGCATATCGTTGTTCTACAATAATTCCTTTATTTTTGTAAGTAGGAAATTCTCCTTCAATAAGAGAGACATTCTTTTCCCATGAAAACAGGCTATATTTTTGCACATCCATATTTGCAATAATCACCATTTTGTCAGCCAGATTGCTCACATCTTTATTCTCCGGATCTATTCCTTTATGTTCCTTTACATTCTCTGTATCCACCGGGTCTGCAATCAGCTCTCTCCACGCCCCAAGTCCTGTTACATATTTTACTTTTCTGATTTCATCATAATCACTCTTTGTAAAACCTCCATTATCATCCTCAATTACTAAGGCTGCCCCATTATATAAATATGCATCTCTCTCAGATTTTTCCGAGGCATTGCTTAATAGCAGGCCAATAATTTCACCCAGGATTATTGTCGCGATAATCAGTATGATAATCAAAGATTTTATTTTATTTCTTTTTATATATATAATAGCTGTTTCTATCATATCCCATCTCCTCAATACTACCAGACATTAAAAAAGCCATAGATATCTATGGCTTTACAATACTATATACATATAAAGAATAACCTGAAAAATCATTTAAGAATTATAAATAATTCTAAAGAAATCTAAAGAAGCTTATGCTCTCAATTATATTACTATTGCCGTTTCAGATATCCTTTTAAGTTTTTGGATTTCAACATCGGCATCAAAGAAAAGATATTTACCATTCATATACACTAGATTTGCAACTGCTTTATCATCCTGATACAAGGTAATATAACCATCATCGTTCCATTTCCAGATTCCCGTTTCAACCTTATCAGTATTCTCTATCTCAATTTCATATTCACCCTGTTTTTCATCATTATCATGTATAATGGCTAATTTATTGGTACTCTCAACATTTTGATACTCTGAAAAATCAAAAGTTCCATAATATAGTTCCACCGTCAGATGATTTTTTTGTTGTAATATGTTATATGTAATTAATACACTGATTACACAAACACAAGCGACAATCGCTGCGCAGATAATAATCTGTTTTCTATTTTTTCCCACTACAGGCTTCCCCCTTCTTTATTGTTTAATCAATGCCGGCTTTATTCTTTAAATTTAAAACTTTTATTATATACAATATCAATATCATCCACGCTATACAAGTCAAACTATATTCTACAATCATTGCAATTTGTAAATAGGGACCTTCAGAGTATTTAAAATAATAGTCATAAACTATTGATGGTATTTTAATATTTATTAGCAGTAATATTACATTAATACATTCTTTAGCTACACTTTTTTTGTTCATATCTCATTTCTCCCATTCCATTATTAAAAGTTTCTTATAGATGCCTATAAACTTATTTTACATGCAAACTCTTAAGGAAACGCTTAAGTAAATCTAAAGAATTCTTAAGTTTTCTCCGTCCATCTCTATACACAATATTTTATTACTTATATCGATTTAGTCAATCGTAATTTAGTTAATCATAAATAACCAAATCGTAAATGACTAAATATTCATCTTTCATTTCACGTACACAAAAAAGACGGCCGTCCCGGTTCCCACCGGTTCAGCCGTCTTTATAATAAATTTCAATGTTATACTTTTATATTTTACTCTTATTTATACTTTTTTACTAACTTTTATACTTGTTTGGATTTAGCACCTACTGCTGTGCAAGCACTGCCTGTACCTCTGCCTCTGTAGCACATGCCATTACCTTGTCTGCCAATGCCTTGCATTCTGCCATGCTGCTGTCTGCGATGGTCTTTCTGGTCTTGAGCACACTTGTGGCACTCACTGAGAACTCATCAAGTCCGAATGCGAGTAACAGCGGAATGAGCTTTGGATCTGCTGCTGCCTCTCCACACATGCCTACCATGATTCCCTCTTTCTTACCGCACTCGATGATACGCTTGATTGCGCGAAGCACTGCCGGATTGAAGGCTGAATAAAGGTATGCTACCTTTGAGTTTCCACGATCTACTGCCATTGTGTAGCCTGTCAGGTCGTTTGTTCCGATACTGAAGAAAGCTGCCTCTTTTGCAAGCACATCCGCCATCATGCAGGCTGCCGGTGTCTCCATCATGATACCGATTTCGAGGTTCTTGTTGTATGCAATGCCCTCTGCATCAAGCTCTTTCATGATGTCAGCTACCATTGCCTTTACACTGCGAAGCTCATCTACGCCTGTCACAAGCGGAACCATTATCTTTATCCTGCCGAATGCACTGGCTCTCACAAGTGCACGAAGCTGTGTATTGTAGATATCTGTTCTCTGGAGACAGAATCTGATAGCTCTGTACCCTAAGAATGGGTTGTCCTCTTTCTCAAGGCCCAGATATGGGATTTCCTTGTCGCCTCCGATATCAAGTGTACGGATGATGACAGGCTTTCCATTCATTGTCTCTGCTACTGATTTGTATGCCTCAAACTGCTCTTCCTCTGTAGGAATTGTATCTCTGTCCATGAAAAGGAACTCTGTACGGAAAAGTCCTATTCCCTCTCCGTCACACTCTACAGCTTTCTTTGCGTCCTCAGGCTTTCCGATATTGCATACAAGCTCTACCTTTGTGCCGTCTGCTGATACTGTCGGCACACCCGCAAATTTCTTTAAGAGCTCTTTCTCTTTTTTGTATTCCTCAAGCAGCTCAGCGAATTTCTGCTCTGTCTCAGCGTCAGGGTTTACGATTGCCTCTCCGCTTGTTCCGTTGAGTACCACTCTGTCACCATTTTTGACAGATGTACAGATTCCGTCAATACTGAGAACTGCCGGGATTTCCATTGCTCTTGCAAGTATTGCTGAGTGGGAGGTTCTGCCACCCACCTCTGTGAGTATTCCTGCGATATTCTCTGCCACGATACCTGCTGTCATGGATGGTGTCAGGTCATGTGCCACAAGCACTGTGCCTGCCGGAGCAGCTGAAATATCGTAGTCCTCGATTCCAAGCAGAATCTTAAGGATTCTGGCTTTGATATCCCTGAAATCTGTTGCTCTCTGCTGCAAAAGCTCATCAGGTATCTGTGCAAATATCTCTGCTGTCTGCTCAAGTACCTGATCGAGTGCCTTCTCTGCCGTGATTTTCTCACTTACTATGAGCGCTGTAATCTGTTCCTCTATGGTCGGATCCTGAAGCAACTGGATATGTCCTCGAAGGATATCCGCATCCTTAGCTCCAACTGTCTTTTCCATTCTGTCCGCCATGGCATTTGTATCATTTACAAATTTCTCAATGGCTCCCTGGAGACGTGCGATTTCAGCGTCTGTATCTGTAATTTTCTTATTTTCAATCACTATCTCATGCTCTTCAATAATGACCACATTTCCGATTCCGATTCCTTCTGAGCCGGCGATTCCTTTGTACATATCACACCTCCGATTGACTTTGTTTGTTGATTAATCTCCGAAGTTGTCTGCCTCGAGCTCTTCCATCTTTGCAAGTGCTGCTTCCTCGTCAGCTCCCTCACACTCGAATGTAATCTCTGCATCCTTCTTGATGCATGCTGCGATGATGTTTACAAGGCTCTTTGCGTTGATTCTCTTGTCACCGAATACGATTGTTACATCTGAATCAAACTTGCCTGCCTCTCTTGCGATAACTCCTGCCGGTCTCATGTGAAGTCCCTCTGCTGCTTTTACTACCATTGTCTTGCTTACCATGGTTTTGTCCTCCTGAATTTAAAATTATTGGTTTGTTTATTTCGCTCACACATATGATTAACTGTATCGCCCTCTGCTATTCATCAGCCTGTCATATGTCCGTTGCTTTCTATGGTTTTATTGTACTGTGCGGTATGAGTTTTTTCAATATTCCCCAAAATGCAAAATTGCACCATCTCTGGTGCAATTTTGTATTAATGTGATATTCAGTTCCACCCCAGCTCTTTCCGGATAGCTGCACAAAGCTCATGAGGTGAAGCAGCCTCCCTGAGCCTGTCCGTCGCTCCATTTTCATTCAGAAGCTTTGTGAAGTCATGGAAAAATGCCTTTGTCGTATTGACACTGTCAAAGTTTATCGCAAGCAGAAATATCATGTCTGCCATCCTCTCGCCCCACTCTATCGGCTTGTCGAGACGTATAACAAGTATCTGGCAGCGGTTTACATGCTCAGGCTTTCCGTGCGGTATGGCTATATTGCAGCCCACAGCGGTTGCCTCCACCTTCTCACGCTCCAGCACATCCCTCGCAAACTCGCTCTGCACTATTCCTTTGTTTATGAGAAGCTGGCACGCGCGCTTTAAAACATCCTTGCGGTTTTTCGCCTTTTTCTCAAATATGATAAATTCCTCCGACAGCATTTGTGAAAACTCGCTGACCTCTGCGCTCTGGCCGGTCATGAGCTCAAAGCACTTGTTTCTGATATTTTTCTCATCCTGCGCACTGATTAGTGGAGAAACATACAGAAATCTCATATCCTTGTGGATATCTGCCTGTGTGTCTATGGTCGAGAGTATGAGGTCGCAGTCATACTCGTCAATATGCTCTATGCGGTCTGACGACAAAATGCTTACTATCCTTACATCCGGCACCCTGTTTTCTATTTTGCCCGCTATTATACTGCCGGTCGCATAGCCTGCTGCACCGATTAACACTGCGCGCACTGTCATAGGATTTCTGTGCAGGGCTCCTCCCACCTGCAAGGCAATAAATGCTATCTCATTCTCGCTCGGCATGGCGCCTGTGTACTTTTCGTAGTATCTCGATACCGTAAAGCATACCGTAAAAAGGCTGGCATATGATTGTGTGATATCGGAAAGAAACGGATTGTCTATCTCTATGCCAAAATGAGTCCTCTCAATGGAGCCCGGCAAAAAGCTACGCATGCTCTCACGTAGAAGTTCATTTTCAATCAGATTGGCAGCGAGAAGATTTGACAGATACACTATCATCTCATCCTCTATTCTAAGCGCCTCCTCGCACGACATGACAACGCGGTTTTGTCCCTCGGCACAGGAAAAAAGCATTGCCAGATACATGATTTCAGGCTGTGAGAGGCTGATGCCGTGATATCTTTCCAGAAAGCCTGCTGCCTCCTTTGCCATGTTCTCATGCTCTGTCATTATGAATCCATTTTTCTGTACCTGCTGCTCTGTTTCGGTGCCCGCATCCCCATCGCTTGCATCATCACACATTCGGTTCGACAAATCTAACTCATCCGGCTTCAGCTCCTTCTCCACATCCACCCTGAAAAGCGCAATGGCTATGTACTCTGCCAGCATCTGAAATGTGTAATCCGTAAAGATGATATCAAAGCGTCTCTCCACATGATGTATCATGTCAACCGCCATCGACAGATTTACGCTTCTGAAATTATTGGCTATCACCTCGGCCGCGCGTCTTGAAAGCCTGTGGTCATCGGTCTTGATAACCTGCTTATCACTGATTGGATATCTGCAGAAATGCCTCATGGCTTTTCTGATATCAAGCTCACTGCCTGTCGCATATATTCCGTAGCCCGCCGTTCTGTGCACCTTAATGCCAAAGAGCAGAAGCTCTGCGTCAAGCTCATTTATATCATCCATGATGACATTTTTGCTGACGTTTAACTCCTCCGAAAAAAGTGCATACGTGTATGTATCCCAGCCACTTAGCAGAATATACGATATGTAGTTCTGTCGCTTCTTCTGCGATACTGCTGACGATCTCCTTCCTGCTACATCCAGAATCTTTCCTATCTGCGCATCGCTAAAGCACGGCTTCATGCCTTTGCCCGGCTTTCTGTCGAGCGTCATAGAGTTTTGCTCACAAAAATCAGCCACCTCCTTCAGATATGTCTTCACACTTCGCTCCGACATACCTGTGGACGCAGCAAGAACCTTTGATGTGACAAGCTCATTGTTGTGCTCTGCCAGCTTTTCAATTATCAATAGTCCCTTTTCTGAAAGCATAAATCAAAGTTCTCCTGATTATACGTAATTTAACAATTCGACCGGTTCATCTATCAGATTTGTTGCACCATGCTCCTTCAAAAACTCTACATCCCTAAAGCCCCATGTGACAGATACGCACTCCAGACCTGAGTTTTTCGCTGTGGCGATATCCACATCGGAGTCCCCCACATAAATAGCGTCCTCTGCACTCACCTGAAGCTCTTTAAGTGCCTTCTGCACCATATCCGGTGCCGGCTTTTTGCGGATGCCTTCCTCCTCCATCTCGCCGACTGCCGATGTCATATACTCCTTGAAATAGAGCTGATTGAGCTCCTTTACCGCCGGGTCAAGCTTGTTTGAAACAATGGCAAGCTTTATGCCGTTTAATTTAAGCTCCTTTAAAAGCTCCATGATTCCATCATAAGGTGCTGTATTGTCATTGCAATGAGCCTCATAATATTCCTTGAAATCCGAAAATGTTTTTTCAAACTTTGGATTGTCTGCTCCGTCCGGCACTGCGCGCTCCATCAGAAGCTTTACACCGTTTCCCACAAATCTGCGCACCTCGTCGAGTGTACGCTCCGGCATGCCATTTTGTTTCAATGCATAGTTTGTTGCATTTTTTAAATCCTCAAGTGTGTATAGAAGTGTTCCATCAAGGTCGAAAACGACCGCTTTTTTCTCAATTGTATTGTTGCTCATTATGTTACTTCCTCTCTTGCTTCTTTTTTACCGTTCTTCTCAGTGTTTCTGAATAATTACCTTTTTATTTCAGGTACGGAAACAGCAGTGAACTTCTGTCCTTCTCGTCAAACATCGAA
>ERZ773225.1710-NODE-1710-length-24879-cov-3.157428_pt1 | contig 24879 bp, 15 predicted proteins | sample MGYA00580993_ERZ773225 | MGnify/ENA primary metagenome ERZ773225 (study PRJEB29015, sample SAMEA2737748) | human gut metagenome | biome: human gut; feature: human-associated habitat; material: faeces | place: China | collected 2012 ...
TTCTGGTCAACTGGGAGGAGGGACAGAAGACGGGCTTCTTCCTCGACCAGCGCTGCAACCGCGAACTGGTGGAACGCTACGCTGCGGGCCGCACCGTGCTCAACACCTTCTGCTACACGGGAGGCTTCTCGGTCTACGCCGCCGCGGGCGGAGCGAAGGAGGTCTGCTCGGTCGACGCCTCGGAGCGCGCCGTGCAGCTGGCCGACGAGAACATGCGGCTGAATTTCGGCGACAGTTTTCCCCACACGACGCTCGCCTGCGACGCCGTGGAGTATCTCAAACAGATCGGCGACCGCTACGACCTGATCATCCTCGACCCGCCCGCCTTCGCCAAGCACCACAAGGTGCTGGGCAACGCCATGCAGGGGTACAAGCGCCTCAACGCACGGGCGTTGTCGCAGATCCGGCCGGGCGGCATCCTTTTCACCTTCTCCTGCTCGCAGGCCGTGACGAAGGAGCTGTTCCGCACGACGGTCTTCTCGGCGGCAGCCATCGCCGGCCGCAACGTGCGCATCCTGCACCAGCTCGCGCAGCCGGCCGACCACCCGATCAACATCTATCACCCCGAAGGGGAGTATCTCAAAGGGTTGGTGCTCTATGTGGAATAAACCCTCCGACAGCGAACGGATCGATGCCGTGACGGCGTGGCTCGATGCGGCGGACATCGCCTACGACCTCTATTTCCACCCCGCTTCGCCCACGATCGAACTGGCCAAACGCCACTGGCGCGACGACGGGTCGAAACACTGCAAAAACCTCTTTTTCCGCAATCACAAGGGCAATCGGCACTATCTGGTCTGCTTCGACTGCGACCGCACGCTCTCGATCCACGACCTCGAAGCGCGGCTGCATCAGGGAAAACTGTCGTTCGCCTCGCCCGAGCGCATGATGCGTTATCTGGGGCTGGAACCCGGTTCCGTCTCGCCGTTCGGGCTCATCAACGACGCGGAGCATCACGTTCACCTCTTTCTCGACCGCAACCTGCTGTACTGCCCGTCGCTGAGTTTCCATCCCAACGACTGCCGCGCCACGGTAGTCATCGCCCGCACGGAGTTCGAACGGTATCTCGCGCGGGTGGGCAACAGCTATGAGTATCTCGATCTCTACGAAGAGTAGCCGTCCGCTCCGCTGCCCTTCGCCCCTCCCGCAGATAGAGAGACAACCGCCTCTTTCGAGGCGGTTGTCTGTCAGACCAGTCCATCTATTCGTAAATCAGATACTTTTCGCGCATTTTCGCGAAACGCTCCACGTCGGGCCGCCAGCGTGCACGAATCTCGGCCGCGGAACGGCCGTCGAGAATCATCTCGCGCACCCAGCCCACGCCGATCAGCTTCTCGAACATCGGAGTGAAGAACGCCTCGCCCAACCCCAGCGCACGATAGGCGTCGATCACGTAGTCGAGCGTCAGCCCCTCGGCGAGAATCTCCTCGCAGGGCTTCTCGCTCAGGTCGACACCGCGACATAGGCGTCCTTCCAGAGGAGGATGTTTCGCGCCGGCTGTCGGCCGCGGCGTGAAGACGAAGCCGTAGCGGTCGGCCGGCATGTCGGGATGGCCGTAACACTCGAACGGACGGTCGGTGCCGCGCCCCAGACTCACCACCGTCCCTTCGAAGAGGCAGATCGACGGATAGAGGTAAATCGACCGCTGCGTCGGCAGGTTGGGCGACGGCGCCACGGGCAGCTCGTAGCGCGTGGCATGGGTATAGCGGCGGCACGGTACGACTGTCAGGTCGCACGGCTTCGCCCACCCCTCGCCCACGGCCATGCGGGCGATCTCGCCCATCGTCAGTCCGTGTACGACGGGAATCGGCAGCGCGCCGACGCCCGACTTGTATTTCATGTCGAGCACGGGGCCGTCGATGTACGATCCGTTGGGATTGGGACGGTCCAGCACCACTACCGCGCGGCCGAAATCGGCGCAGGCATCCATCATGCGCAGCATCGAAATATAGTAGGTGTAGAAACGCAGACCCACGTCCTGCATGTCGACCAGCAACACGTCGAATGAGCGCATCGCCTCGTCCGACGGTCGGCGCGTGCGGCCGTCGTAGAGCGAACGGATCGGCACCCCCGTGCGCTCGTCGACCGAACTGGCGACGTGCTCGCCCGCATCGGCCGTCCCGCGGAATCCGTGTTCGGGCGAGAAGATCGCCGTCAGGCGCACGCCGCTGCGATGCAGCAGGTCGACCAGATGCTCGTCGCCCACGCGCGAAGTCTGGTTGGCAAGCACGGCCACGCGGCGCCCGCGCAGCAGCGGGAAGTAGGCCGCCGTATCGGCCGCCCCGACCGTCACCCCGTCGCACGCCCCCTCCGGCGCGGCCGCCGCAGCGACCGGCAGCAGCATGCACAGCAGCGAAAAAAGCAAGAGTTTGCGCATCGCCTTCGTTTTATCGTTTCATATCTTCGACCAGCGCATCGACCAGCGTGCGGCAGGCAGGTTCGACAGCCGTCGAATACCCCTGCTTCAACTCGACAGGCGCGCCGACGACCGGCCATTTCATCCCCTCGGCGAACTCCGTCATACGACGTACGGCGGCACCGGCCCACGTAAAGGAGCCGAAGCAGGCGAAACGGCGGTGCGGAATGCAGCGCTCGGCGATCTTGCGCAGCAGCGCATCGACCGGCGGGTAGAGCTGGCCGTTGTAGGTCGGCGAACCGACGACGAGCGTATCGTAACGGAAGATGTCGCGCAACACCTGCGACACGTCGGCCGTCGAAAGATTGTAGACGACGATCGGCCGCACGCCTGCGGCGGCCAGGCCGCGGGCGACGGTCTCGGCCATCTGCTCCGTATTGCCGTACATCGAACCGTAGGCGATGACCGCCCCCGGCTCGCCCTCGTAACGGCTCACCTTGTCGTAGAGCTCCACCACGCGGGCGATCTCTCGGCGCCAGACGGGGCCGTGCGTCGAGCAGATCATGGCGATGTCGAGCGGGGCGACCTTCGCCAGGGCGCGCTGCACGGGCTGGCCGTATTTGCCCACGATGCAGGCGTAGTAACGGCGCATCTCCTCCCAGAAGGGTTCGACGTCGAGCTGCTCGTCCGTCACGCCGCCGTTCAGTGCGCCGAACGTGCCGAACGCATCGCCCGAGAAGATCGTACGCTCCTCGGCGCACCACGTGGCCATCGTCTCGGGCCAGTGCACCATCGGAATCATGCAGAACGCCAGCGTCAGCCCGCCCAGGTCGAGCACGTCGCCCTCCTTGACCTCGACCGTACCGCACGCGATGCCGTAGTAGCCCTCGATCATCTGCAACGTCTTGGCGTTGCCGACGATCCGCACGGCGGGATAGGCCTGCCGCACGGCGGCGATCGAAGCCGAGTGGTCGGGCTCCATGTGGTTTATCACCAGATAATCCAACGGTCTGTCGCCCAGCCGTTCGCGGACGTTGGCCAGCAGACGGCCCGTGAAGCAGGCGTCGACCGTATCGACGAGCGCCGTCCGCTCGCCGCAGACCAGATAGGCGTTGTACGACACGCCGAGCGGCAGCGGCCACAGCCCCTCGAAAAGATGCTTCGTGCGGTCGTTCACCCCGACGTAGAAAATACGATCCGTGAGTTTTGTCAAGTCTTTCATAACGGATACTGCAATTTATTTATCGAAATACCTTTATTATTTCCACTCACGCCTCGGCGCCGAACTGCATGAGGTAGGCCTTGATGAAGGCGTCGATCTCGCCGTCCATCACCGCGTCGACGTCCGACGTCTGGCAACCCGTGCGGTGATCCTTCACACGACGGTCGTCGAAGACGTAGGAGCGGATCTGCGACCCCCACTCGATGCGTTTCTTGCCCGCTTCGAGCGCCTGCTGCGTGGCCATGCGCTTGTCCAGTTCGCGCTGGTAGAGCTTGCTTCGCAGAATGCGCATCGCATTCTCGCGGTTCATCAGCTGCGAGCGCGTCTCCATGTTCTCGATCAGGAACTCGACCGGTTCGCCCGTATCGGGATCCTTGCCGTGATAGCGCAGCCTCACGGCCGTCTCGACCTTGTTGACGTTCTGACCGCCGGCGCCCGACGAGCGGAACGTGTCCCACTCGATGTCCGAGGGGTTGATGACCACCTCGATCGAATCGTCCACAGCGGGCGACACGAAGACCGACGCGAAGGTCGTCTGGCGCTTGTTGTTGGCGTTGAAAGGCGACAGACGCACCATGCGGTGCACGCCGTTTTCGCTTTTGAGATAGCCGTAGGCGTAGTCGCCCTCGATTTCGAGCGTGCAGGACTTGACGCCTACCTCGTCGCCCGCCTGGTAGTCGAGCGTCTTGACCTTGTAGCCGTGGGCCTCGCACCAGCGGGTGTACATGCGCAGCAGCATCGACGCCCAGTCGAGCGCCTCGGTGCCGCCGGCTCCGGCGTTGATGTCCAGAATAGCGCCCATCTTGTCCTCGTCGCGACGCAGCATGTTGCGCAGTTCGAGCGCTTCGATGTGCGCGATCGTCTGCGCATAGTGCGCATCCATCTCCTCCTCGGACATCACCCCCTCTTTCAGGAAATCGGGCATCAGTTCCAGATCCTCGACCTCCTTGCGGATCGTGTCGTAATCGGTGATCCAGCTCTTGATCGACGCCACCCGGCGCAACTGCTCCTGCGCACGCGCCGCATCGTCCCAGAAGTCGGGGTCCTGCGTCTTCTCCTCCTCGTTCTGCAAATCCATGCGCTTGCGTTCGATGTCGAGACACTTCTCCAACGTATCCCGACGGCTCGCCGCCTCCTTGATCTGTTCTGCCAATACCATAAAATTTCCGGCTTGAAATCGATAGGGGACAAAGATACGAATAAGTGAGAGCAATGTCAAATTTATTTGAACATTGCCGAACGCGAGTATCTTCGGCGAAGTCAAAGATACGAAAAGTCGAGTGCAGAAGCAAGCGTCAGCTTGATTGTGCCGAGACGGAGTATCTAAGACGAAGTCAAAGATACGAAAAGTCGAGCGCAATGCAAATATATTGGCTTTTGCCGAGGCAAAAACGAGTTGCGACAAGTCGCAGAACGGCAGCCCGGCAGGAGGGCCGACAAACCACGGTACGAGACCGGAAAAAAACGATGAAAATTTCGGGAATCAGCCGGACGGGCCGCCCCTTCGCATCCTCCGGAAAGCTCCGCGACACCCGAATGAAACGGGGAGACGAGATCGGCCGGAAGGCCATTTCTTTCACCTCTCCCGACGATTTTTCGGAAAAAAGCGTATCTTTGGGTTTCGAACGGACAACGAGCAACGATGATTTTTCAGTCCAAATACGATCTCGACGACAACCGCGCAGTCATCCGCCGGCTCCACCGCGGCGACATGGCCTGCTTCGAAGCCTGCTACAAATTCTATTACCGCGGCCTGTGCAGTTTCGCGTCGCGTTGGGTGCCGGTCTCGACGGCCGAGGACATCGTGCAGGACGCGATGCTCTACATCTGGGAAAACCGAGACAAACTGCTCGAAGAGCTGTCGCTCAAAGGGTTGCTCTTTATGATCGTCCGCAACAAGGCGTTCGACCGCATCGCCCACCGGCAGGTCCGGCAGCGCGTCCACCAGCAGTTGAGCGAGCGCTTCGCCGAACGTTTCGAATCCCCCGACTTCTATCTCGGTTCCGAGTTGTCGCGTCTGTACGACGAAGCGCTCGCCCGTCTGCCCGAACAGACGCGCCGCATCTTCGAGATGAGCCGCCGGATGGGGATGACGCACCAGCAGATCGCCGCCGAACTCGGCGTCTCCCCGCAAACGGTCAACTACCATATCTCGCAGGCGCTGCGCACACTCGGCGTAGCCCTCAAAGATTACCTGCCGCTGCTGCTCTGGCTGCTCTCACTCTCCGGACGCAACGATCTGGTCTGACCGTACCGCAACCGGTTTTCCGGTTTCGACGAAAGAAAACTGCCTTTTCCCCTTAGTAACTTTTCATGTCGGGACGTATTATTATCAAAACCCCGACATCCATGATCGAAATCGACGATACGCTGTTGATCGAATTTCTGGGAGGAAAACTCGACGCCACGACCTCGGCCGAGGTCGAACGATGGTACGACGCCTCCGACGAGAACCGCCGCAGGCTGGAACGGCTCTACCTCGTTTTCTTCACGGGCGAACGCCTGTCGGCCGCAGCCGCGGTCGATCCCAATCTCTCCTGGCAGACGCTGCGTCGGCGCATCGAGGCGCACAGGCGCCCCGCACCGACGAAACGGCTGCGCACCGTCGTCCGCTATGCGGCCGTCTTCGCCGTCGGACTCCTCACCGCAGGTTCGCTGCTGTTTCCCTACCGGTCTGCGGACGACCGCACCTGTACGGTCACGACCGAAGAGCGGGCCTGCTCGATCCGTCTCTCCGACGGTTCGAACGTACGACTGATGCCCCACTCGCAGCTGCGCTACGCATCCGATTTCGGCAGCGAGGGCCGCACGGTGCATCTGACGGGGGAAGCTTTCTTCGACATCCGCAAAATGGCCGACGCACCGTTTACCGTTGACGCCGGAAAGGAGACCCGCACCGTCGTGCGGGGCACGAAATTCAACATGAAAGCCTACGACGACTGTTCGGACATCGAGACGACGCTCATCGAAGGCGTCGTCGACTTCCACGCGGGCGACCGCACGGTGACGCTGAGCCCCGGACAAAAGATCTCGTACAATCCGGCCAACCGCAAACTGATGCTGCGCGAAGTCAACGTCGATGCGGAACTCGATGCGCAACTGCGTTCGTTCCAGTACGTCCGGCTGTCGAAGGTCGCCGAAAGCATCGGCACCCACTACGGCTGCGACATCGCTTTCGGCCGCGAAGCGCTCGGAGAGATCCTCTTCACCGGCACGCTCGACTACAACATGCCGCTGCGCCATGTCCTCGAAATCGTGACGCTCTCGACCGATACACGCTTCACCCGGAACGGCGACAAAATCACCATTTTATGAATAACTGTCCGAGATAGAAAAGACGCGGCCGCCGGCACACGGCATGCGTCACGATCTTAACTAACTTAACCTAAACCATTCGTCTATGAAACAGAATTTTCGCGGTTCATGGCATGTCCGGGCATTGCTGCTTCTCTGCCTGACATTCCAAATCCCGTGGGGGGGGGAATTATCCCACGCCGCACAGACGGCGCAACAAAACACGATCCGCATCGGGAACGTGACCAACCTGAAAGAACTGATCCGACAGATCGAAGCGCAGACCTCTTACAAGGTCTCCTACCAAGGTAATCTGGCCGACAACATCACGATCAAGGCCGATCCGTCGAAACACAACGTCGAGGAGCTGCTCGCCGATGCACTCCGCGGCACGGGTATCAGCTACGTGATCCGCTACAACACGATCATCCTTACGCAGGAGCAGCCGCGCGCCGAGGCTGCGCAGCAGGCGTCGCAGACGCGTCACATCGCGGGCCGCGTGATCGATGCCGAGACCAAGGAGCCGATCATCGGCGCGACGGTCTGGGTCAAAGATTCGGCGCTGGGAACGAACACCAACGTCGACGGAGCTTTCGACTACACCTTCACGGGACACTACGGCTACATCGCCGTCTCCTACATCGGCTATCAGACACAGGAGTTCCCCGTCACCAACCTTCCCAAGGTGATCGAACTCTCGGCCGGCAACGAACTCGACGAAGTGGTCGTCGTGGGATACGGCACGCAGAAGAAGGCCAGCGTCGTGGGGTCGATCGCCTCGGTCTCGGTCAACGACATCCGGATGCCGACGGCCAAAATCTCCAACAACCTGGCCGGCCAGCTGGCCGGCGTGATCTCGGTGCAGCGTTCGGGCGAACCGGGCGCCAGCTCGACCTTCTGGATCCGCGGCATCTCGACCTTCGGCAGCAGCACGACGCCGCTGGTGCTCGTCGACGGCATCGAACGTGATCTGGATCTGGTCGACATCGAGGACATCAAGGACTTCTCGATCCTCAAAGACGCCGCCGCGACGGCCATCTACGGCGTGCGCGGCGCCAACGGCGTGATCCTCATCACCACGCGCGAGGGTATCGTCGGCAAACCCCAGATCAACATCCGCTTCGAAGCCGGCATGGTGCAGCCTACCAAAGTCCCCGACATGCTCGACGCCGTGCAGTTCGCCGAACTGTGGAACGCCGCCGCGGGCAGCGAGGTCTACACGCCCGAAGTCATCCAGAAATACCGCGACGGCTCCGATCCCGACCTCTATCCCAACGTAGACTGGGTGGACTACCTCTACAAGGATCTCTCGTTCAACGAGCGCGTCAACGTCAACGTGACGGGCGGCGGCAGCACGGCCAAATACTACATTTCGGGCGGTTTCTACAACGAAGACGGTCTGTTCGCCCGCGACAACATGAAGGAGTACAACACGTCGGTCTTCTTCCGCAAGTTCAACTTCCGCTCCAACGTCGAGGTGCAGCTCCACAAATACACCAAGCTCAACGTCAACCTGGCCACCACCTTCGAGCGCAAGAACGAACCGGGAACGGCGGCGTCGACGATTTGGGACTATGCGGTCAAATCGGCTCCCAACGTCTTTCCGGCCGTCTACTCCAACGGCCTGCTGCCCGGCCCCGGCGCCAACAACGGCGAGAACCCCTACGTGCTGCTGACGCAGACCGGTTACCGCGAGAAGTTCTACAACACGGCGCAGTCGCTCTTCTCGCTCACGCAGGACCTCGGCGACTGGGTAACCAAAGGGCTCACCGTCACCGTCAAAGGCTCGTTCGACGCCAAGAACTACAACCATCTGGCACGCACCAAGACACCCCCGCAGTACATGGCCAGCGGCCGAGACGAGTTCGGCGACCTGATCTTGCAGCAGAAGGTTATCGGCGCCGACAACCTGACCTACTCCGAGTCGCACAGCGGCTACCGTTCGGTCTACCTCGAAGCGTCGGTCAACTGGGCGCGCTCCTTCGGCAAGCACGACCTCTCGGCGCTTTTCCTCTACCAGCAGTCGCAGCGCAACAACGTAGGAATCGACAAGTCGCAGCCCGAACTGGCCCTTCCCTACCGGCACCAGGGTATCGCCGGACGTATCACGTACAGCTACGACAACCGCTATTTCATCGAAGGCAACTTCGGCTACAACGGCTCGGAAAACTTCTCGCCGGGCAAACGGTTCGGATTCTTCCCGTCGGTAGCCGCCGGCTACGTGATCTCCAACGAGAAGTTCTTCGAACCGGTGCGGGGCGTGATCGACCTGCTCAAAATCAAGGCCTCCTACGGTATCGTGGGCAACGACAAGATCGGCACGGGCGACAACGTGCGCCGCTTCATCTACAACGAAACGGTCGTTCCGGGCAACTCCTACAACTTCGGTACGAGCACCCAATCCTATGCCGGCACACGGCTCGGCGACTGGGCAAACCCCAACGTCGGTTGGGAAGAGGCGCACAAACTCAACGTGGGCGTCGACCTGTCGCTGTTCAGCAAGCTGAAAATATCGGCCGACTATTTCAAAGAAAGGCGCGAAGGCATCTTTCTGAAACGTGCGTCGATTCCCGTCTACGTCGGTCTGAGTACCAAGCCGTGGGTGAACATCGGCAAGATGCGCAACAGCGGCGTCGACGCTTCGCTGGAATATCACCAGACGATCGGCCAAGACCTGCATCTGACCGTGCGCGGTAACTTCACCTATGCCCGCAACATGATCGTCGACCAGGATCAACCCGACTACAAATACCTCTACATGAACCGCACGGGACAGGCACGCTACCAGACGTTCGGCCTCGTAGCGGCCGGCCTGTTCCGCGATCAGGCCGACATCGACGCATGGCCGAAGCAATCGTTCGGCGACGTCGAACCAGGCGACATCAAGTACCTCGACCTCAACGGCGACGGCGTGGTCGACTCCTACGACGTCAAACCGATCGGCTACACGGCCATTCCGGAGATCGTCTACGGATTCGGCTTCTCGCTGCAATGGAAGGCGTTCGACTTCTCGGCCTTCTTCCAGGGCGTCGGCCACGTAAATTTCTCGACGCGCACCGACCAGACGCAAGGCTTCATCGCCCGCAACAGCCGAGAGGCCAACCTCTTCTCCGATGTCTACGATAACTACTGGACGCCCGAACGGCTCGACGCCAAATATCCGCGGTTGTTCATCGGCACGAATAACAACAACAACCAGAACTCCTCGTTCTGGATGGCCAACGGCCGCTACATGCGCCTGAAAAACCTCGAAATCGGCTATACGCTGCCCAAGCACATCTCCCAGAAGATGGCCATGCAGAACATGCGCGTCTATCTCTCCGGCGTGAACCTGTTCACGTTCAGTCCCTTCAAACTGTGGGACCCCGACTTGCAGACCGGCGCCACGAACTACCCCAACAACCGCATCATCAACATCGGTCTTACGATCGGCTTCTAAACCAACGACAACGACTATGAAAAACATATTGAAAACATTCGGATTGCTGTTATTATCCGGCACCGCGTTCGTAGCCTGCGACGACTATCTCGACCGCCAGCCCGATGAACAACTAACTGCGGCACAAATCTTCCAGAAAGCCAAAACCACGGAGCAGTATCTAACAAACGTCTACGGTTACCAGTCCAATTACAGCGACCCCAGCGGCCAAATACTGCCGTGGTCATGCTGCGACGACGACGGATCGATCGTATTCACCGGCCGCAACTATTCGCTCATCAACTACGATACGTGGAATCCGAACAACAACATCTATCGTTCGCAAACCTACAACAACCTATACAAGGGTATCCGCGAGGCCAACTACTTCATGCAGCACGTCTTCGAATGTCCCGAAATGTCGGAAATTGACAAGGGCTATCACTACAATGAAGCCCGCTTCCTGCGCGCCTACTACTATTCGCTGCTGATGTCCGCCTACGGGCCCGTTTTCCTCATCGGCGACGATCCGGTCGACTTCACGCAGGAGGGGTTGAACGAACGCGAACGCAACACGTGGGAGGAGTGCATCAACTACGTGGCGAATGAACTGTGGGAGACCAGCAAGGGCCTGCCTGATGTATGGACGGGAGAGACGGCCAACTACGGTCGCGCTACCAAGGGCGCCGCACTGGCAATCCGCTCGCGGATGCTTCTCTATTCGGCCCGCAAACTCTTCAACGGCAACGACCTCTACAAGGGCGTGATCGACAAGTACGGCAACCCGCTCTTCCCCACGGTCTACGACGAGAAGAAATGGGAGACGGCCGCACAAGCCGCCAAAGACGTGATCGACCTGAACATCTACGGTCTCATCGGAGCCGACGGAACGGATCCCTATACGAGCATGCACGACCTCTACACGAAGGTCGGTCCGGTCAACGGCGTCACCGAACGGATTTTCTCTTATCTGGTCACCGCCTATAACTGGGGCGTCTCCACGACACCGCGTGCGGCGCGTACCCGAGCCTACGGCTCCTACGGCCCGACGCAGAAACTGGTCGACGCCTTCGCCATGGCCAACGGCCGTTATCCCATCACGGGATATACGAACGGCGACCAGGCTCAGCCGATCATCGATCCCGAATCGGGATACAGCGAGACGGGATTCTCGACCTTCACGCATCCGATTTACGGCGACGAGTTGAAAAACACCTTCATGATGTATCAGAACCGCGAACCGCGCTTCTACATCAACGTCTTCTGGAGCGGCATGACATGGCACAGCGGCAACGTGAAGAAAACCGACATGCAGTTCTACAACGGCGGAAATTCGGGCTACGGAGCCACGCAACAGAACTACACAGCGACGGGATACTTGGCCCACAAGTTCATCGACTACACGCGAGATACAGCCACCAACGGCGATAAATACGACATCGCTACATGGGGTTACCTCGACTGGCCGATCATCCGTTACGCCGAGATTCTGCTCAACTACGTCGAGGCGCTCAACGAATACGATCCCGGCAATCCGGACATCCTTACCTATCTCAACATGGTGCGCAAGCGCGCGGGCGTCCCCGACATCGACAAAGTCTACCCCGAAGCGGTGGGCAACCAGACGCAGATGCGCGAACTGATCCGACGCGAGCGGCACGTCGAACTGTGCTACGAGAACCTGCGCTACTTCGACATCCGCACATGGATGACAGCCGAAACGGAGCACGGCGATGTCTACGGCATGAACGTCGACGCCAAAGACCACAAGCCCAACGGCGATTTCTGGAAACGCACGCTCTGCGCACATGACAGCGCCCGCGACGGACATCGCAAATTCTCGCCGCGCGGCTACCTCTTCCCCATTTCGCAGGAGGAGATGGACCGTACGAATTGCACGCAGAACTACGGTTGGTAACCCTAATTCAATTCAGACAATCATGAAACTCAAACAGTTCATCATACCTGTCGCCGGAGCGTTGCTGCTCGGCGGCTGCGAAGCGGATCACCGCAACGACAACCTGCTGGACTCGGTCGTCTATCTGCTCGAAAGCGACCTGCAAAAAGCCCTCTTCTACGATATCGAAGAGACCACCGACTACTCCTTCCGCGCATTCAGCAGCGGATACACCGTCACGCCCTCCGAGCTCGGGATCGAACTTTCGGACGACGTCCTCACGGCCTACAACGAGGCCAACGGCACTGCCTATACGGCGCTCGATCCCGCCTGCTACCGGCTGGTGAACAGTACGGGATCGGTCGATGCCGACCACCCCTCGACGACGTTCACCGTGCAGCTCGACTGCTCGGCGATCAAGCAGCTCGGCGATCTGACGTCCTACGTCATCCCGCTGCGCCTGACCTCCTCCTCTTCGAAGGTAAACGAGGAGCTCGGCAGCATCCTGATCAATCCCGAGATGGCGGAGACCCAGGTGCTGGTTCGAAACGCCGGCGTGGTGGAGTGCGATCTGGGCTCCTCCCAGACGCTCGACTTCACCGCCTACGTCGAATTCGACAACAAGTGGGAGACCACGACCGAATACGGCTACGGCGACGAAGTGCTCGCCGCCTACAACGCCGAGCACGGTACGAACTACCTGCCGATCCCGACCGACGCCGTCACCTTCACGCCGGCGCAGCTCGAAGTGGGCAAGCGCGAGGCCGTGTCGCATTTCGAGATCGACAAGTCGAAGCTGACGCCCGACCGCTTCTACACGCTGGCCGTACAGTTGAAAAGCAACTCCGAATTCAAGATCGGAGCGGACAACACCGTGCTCTACCACATCGCGCTCAATCCCCTCTTCACCGACCGCAGCAAATGGATCCTCGTGGCATGCAGCTCGTGGTACACCGGCCGCGGCCCCGAACTGACGATCGACGGCGACGTATCGACCAAATTCGAGAACCGCTACAACGATATCGGCCAAGGCGACATCGAAACGCTCCCCGTGACGATCGACTGGGATCTGGGCAAGACCTGCTACTACGCCGGCATGAAACTCACGCGCCGCAACGATAGCTACGTCACCGACCTCAAAGCGGGCTGGATCGAAATGTCCGACGACGGCAAAACCTGGATGCCCCTGCAATCCTTCGAGGGCAGCAAGACGGTCGTCGGCGATTTCCGCAGCGAACAATGGTTCGGAGCGGGACGCTACCTGCGGCTGAAAATGACCGAATCCGGCCGTCCGGGCAGGAAACTGGTGTCGGTATGCGAATTCGAACCCGTACTGATCGACGCCGGCGAATGATCCCTCCCATGAATCACAGCAACTACCGGCTACCGGTTCTGCCTGCAAACGGCAGAGCCGGTAGCCGGTTGAAATCATTCGTCATGACCTGCTCCCTGATCTTCGCCGCAGCAGGCTTCTGCCTCGCCGCTACGAACTGTTCGAACGGAAACAAAACGTCCGACACCCCGCCGGCCCTCTCGTTCGAAACCACATCGAAAACACTCGAAGTGGGCGAAACCTACCGCCCGACGCTGCGCATCCGCCACGACGGCGATGCGAACGACACCGCATACGACATGGACGGTAACCCGCTGGGCGTGACATTCCGCTCTTCTTCGCCGCAGACGGTTTCGGTCAATGCACGGGGCATCGTCACGGGCCGCAACGTCGGTACGGCGACCGTAACGGCCGAAACGGCCGAAACGGCCTCCGGCGACGCCCGATGCGCGATCGGCATCACGGTCCGCTCCTCGAACACGACGTGGATCGATGCGCCGCTGAGCGACGGAATCATTTTCAGCCGGTTCGTCCAGTTGCCGGCCAATACGGTCATGCAGGGCTTCGACGTCGACTCCCGCGGCGAAATTTTCTACACGCAGGTGACCGATCGATACAAAATTCTGGTTTCGCGCAGTATGCCCGACCGACAGGCTACGGAGTACATGACCCTCTGTTTCCACGGCCACTCCTCGAACATGGCCGTCGAAGAGGCGGGCAACGAGCGTTTCGTCTGGGTAGGCAATTACGCGAATCGGGTGGACGACGGCAACTACTGGCACGAACAGGTCGTCTCGCGCATCCGCTACAACCCCGGCTCGACCCACTACCCGTGGAACTCCGACGAAAATTATTTCATCGAAGCCGGCTGCCTCAACATGAATCCCGCCGTCGACGCGGCGAACGACCAGCTGGCCATCCTCTACACCCGTGTCGACACTCCGGGCCGTTACTGCTGGGTGGTCTATTCGCTCAGCGAAGCGAAAGCCCTTCCCGAAGAGACCGTCACGCTGCAACCGCTCTCCTACGGCGGCGAAACGGAGAGCTATCCGCTCCGAAAAGACGTCACGCCCGAGGTGCGCGTCCGCAATCTCTCGCGGCTGCAACCTCTCGCGCGATTCAGCATTCCGACGCCCGCCATCGCATGGCAGGGATACGAGATACACGACGGCCGCATGTATCTCATGGAGGGAACGAGCGGAAACAACGACGGTACGACGGGAGAAGCCTACATGACAGTCTACGATTTCGAAGGCCGCATCGTACAGTCCCGCACGAAAGTTCGGGCCGTCTCCGATCTGAAAGCGCTGACCGAAGCGGGCATCACCGAAAGCGGATACATCGAGTCCGAAGGGGTGAAAATCCGGCACGGGAAACTCTTTCTGGGATTCGCCTCGCAATCGAAAAAGGACGGCAACCGACGCCGCGCCAATATTTTCCAATACGAACTTCCTTAACTCAAACCGCACGAAGTCGGATTTCGCACGATTTTCGGAAAGATTTTCAAAGAAAATGAAAGAATCCGACCGTTACGACTGACTTTTAAGGACTTGTATTCGAATTTTCAAAGAAAAAATCCTATATTTGTATGAAGACATCCTATGTTTTGATCGGTACATTAATATATAGATGTCTAACTTAAATCAAATCGAATCATGCAACGACTACTCGCATTTTTCTTCGCGGCCGCGCTTCTGTGGACACCCGCATGGAGCCAGTCGGCCCCCGACGCCCTGGTGCCGGATCTTTCGCAGTACATTCTCACCCCGCCCGCGCCGCCTACTCCCCGCATCAACGGGGCGAAGGTCTTCGGGGCCCGTCCCGGCTCGGAGTTTCTCTTCGCCATACCGGCATCCGGAGACAGACCCATGACATTCGCCGCCGAAGGTCTGCCCAAAGGCCTCTCCCTCGATCCCTCGACCGGCTTCATCACGGGCCGCGTCAAGAAGCCGGGCACCTACCTCGTCAAACTCACCGCACGCAACGCACTCGGGGAAGCCACCCGCGAACTTCGCATCGTCATCGGCGAGCGGATCGCCCTCACGCCGCCCATGGGCTGGAACTCGTGGAACTGCTGGGCGCGCGACGTCACGCAGGAGCAAGTCCTCTCCTCGGCTCGTGCGATGGTCGAGTCGGGGCTCGTGAACCACGGCTGGACGTACATCAACATCGACGACGGCTGGCAGGGCCGGCGCGGCGGCCGCTACAACGCCATCCAGACCAACGACAAGTTCCCCGACATGAAGGAGCTCTCGGAGCAGGTACACGCCATGGGACTTAAACTCGGCATCTACTCCTCGCCCTGGATCGGAACCTACGCCGCGCACATCGGATCGTACTCCGACAACCCCGACGGCGAGAACCAGTGGATCAAGGATGGCAACCACAACGAGAATTTCCGCTACGAGAAACCCGGCGGCAACTACTGGCAGGACCGCAAGGACATGTACCGCCACGGCGCCTACTCCTTCGTCGAGGCCGACGCACGCCAGTGGGCCGACTGGCAGATCGACTACCTCAAATACGATTGGAATCCCAACGATCTCTACCACGTAAAGGAGATGCACGACGCGCTTCGCGCAACGGATCGCGACATCGTATACAGCATCTCCAACTCGGCACCCTATGCCGACGCTCCGCTATGGGTGGAGTATACCGACTGCTGGCGCACCACGGGCGATATTCGCGACACGTGGAAAAGCATCTCATCCATCGGCTTCGAACAGCAGCGCTGGGCGCCCTTCTGCGGCCCCGGACACTGGCCCGACGCCGACATGCTCGTCGTGGGACTCGTCGGATGGGGCCCCAAGCTCCACTATACGAAGCTCACGGCCGACGAACAGTATACGCACATGTCGCTCTGGGCCATGCTCGCTTCGCCGCTGCTCATCGGCTGCGATCTGGCACGGCTCGATCCTTTCACGAAATCGCTGCTTACCAACGACGAGGTGATCGCCGTCAACCAGGATCCGCTGGGCGTGCACGCCGCGGCGATCTGGGAAAAGGAGGGACGGGTGATTTACGTCAAGCACCTCGAAGACGGTGCGATGGCCGTAGGGTTGTTCAACAAAACCCTCGAACCCGCGAAGATCGGTTTCACGCTCAAACAACTCGGCATCAGGGGTACGCAGGTCGTGCGCGACCTGTGGAGACAGAAAGACCTCACGACCACCGACAAGGGCTTCGAGACACAAGTCCCGCCCCACGGGGTGGTGCTGGTCAAGATCGCACCCGGAAATCCGACACGAAACGACCTGAAAAAATAGAACGCAGCTTCCTGCAAACGAAAAAGGATACGACGCACGTCGTATCCTTTTTCGTTTGCGGTCCCCCGAACGGGAAGCGTTCCGCCTACTTGCGCTTCGTGCCTTTCTTTCCGGAACGGCTCTGCGCCTCCTGCTGGCGCATCAGCTCTTCGTAGCGCAACTGGAACTTCGACTTCTTCTTGTTCTTCGCCTTGTTGGCGTTGGCCTCCATGACGGCGTGAATCTTCCCGTCGTCCACCATGCGGCGGATCAGGAAGGTCTGGGCGATGGTCAGCAGGTTGAACAGCAGGTAGTAGTAGCACAGACCGCTCGAATAGTCGTTGAACCAGCAGAGCATGAAGATCGGCATCATGTAGACCATCATGAACTTCATGCCCGCCATCTGCGGCTGTGCGGAGGCCGTCTGCTGATAGCTCATATAGGAGAACCCGAAGGTCGAGAGCGCCATGAGCAGCGCGAACAGACTCACGTGGTCGCCGTAGAAGGGGATCGAGAAGGGCAGATTCAGGATGCTGTCGTACGACGACAGGTCGTGCGCCCACCAGAGCGACTGCCCCCGCAACTCGATCGACGAGGGGAAGAAACGGAACATGGCGATCAGGATCGGGAGCTGGATCAGCATCGGGATGCACCCTCCCAGCGGATTGATGCCCGCCTTCTTGTAGAGGGCCATCATCTCCTGCTGCTTCTTCATCGCGTCGTCCTGCTTGGGATACTTGGCATTCAGGGCGTCGATCTCGGGTTTGATGATGCGCATCTTGGCCTGCGAGATATAGCTCTTGTAAGTCAGCGGCGAAACGATGATCTTGATGAGGATCGCCAGGATGAGGATGATCCAGCCGAAGCTCGGAATATACTGCCGCAGGAAATCGAAGACGGGGATCACCAGCCAGCGGCTCACCCACCCGATAATGCCCCAGCCCATGGGGATCAGCCGGTCGAGCAGCAGCGATTGGCCCTGTGCGTCGTCGATCTTCTTCAACACGGCGTACTTGTTGGGACCGAAGTAGAACGAGAAGTCGTACTGTTCGGTCTGGGCCGTATAGGGTACGGCCATCGTGGCCGAAAAAGCCTTGATAAGCCCCGAATCGGGCGATGCGGTATCGTACGCCACGTCGGCGTAGAGGAAGTCGTCGCGGGCGATGAGCACCGACGAGAAGAACTGCTGCTTGAAGGCGATCCACTCCACCGACGAAGAGATCTTCTCCTCCTTGGCCCCCTCGCTCATCGACAGGTCGTCGATCGACCCTTCGCCCGGAACGCGGTAGGCGACCGTCGTGTACATGTTCTCGTTCTTGAAACCGCGCTCGTTCTGGTAGGAGGTGTTGCTCCACGCGATGCCGATGCTGCTCTGGTTGGCCATGTAGGGGGCCATCCCGACCAGACGCACCGTGTAGTCGACCAGATAGTCGCGCGAGGGCGTCGCCTCGTCGTAGACCACGTAGCGGTATTCCAACGCCGCGCCCTCGGCGACGGGCAGCCGCATACGGACGATCTGCGCCGTGTCGGTACGGATGACCGGATCGGCCGTGAAGGTATATTCCGACGTATTGACCTTCACGTTGTTCAGGCCGTTTTTGATGAAAAACGACAGATCGAACTTCGCGCTTTCGGGGACGAACATCTCGATCGGTTCGTTGCGTTCGCCCTGACGGCCGTAACGGGTATAGTCTTTGAGCGTCACGGAGCGCACGATGCCTCCTCCGGTCGAAAAGCGCACCTTCATCACGTCGTTCTCTACGACGATCTCCTGCGGCGCAGCGTTCTTGGCCGCGGCGAGGAAATCACCCAGCACGGCCACTTCGCGTGCCAGACGAGTCGAATCGGGCGTCGCCGCACCGAGCGACTCCACGACCGGCGCTGCGGCCACGGCCGACGAATCGGGGACGACGGGCTGCGTCAATTCGGGATGGGCCGCCTGATAAGCGGCCAGCTCCTCCTGATATTTCTGTTGCTGCCGGGAACTGTAAATCGTGAAACCGAAAAACAGAATCCCGATAAGTACGATGCCTATGATTGATTTTTTATCCATTCGAAATTTCTCGACGCGAGGGGATTAGTTACCACTGTATTTCAACGCCGCAGCCACGAAGGCCACGAACAGGGGATGCGGACGCTGCACCGTACTCTTGTACTCGGGATGATACTGCGTGCCGACGAACCACGGATGGTTCGCCACTTCGACCACCTCGACCAGCCCCGTATCGGGGTTGATGCCCACGGCCTGCATGCCGGCGGCTTCGAACTGCTCCAGATAGTCGTTGTTGAACTCGTAGCGGTGACGGTGACGCTCCGAAATATTGAGCTTGCCGTACGCCGCGGCGACTTTCGAACCATTCTTCAGCGCACACGGATAGGCGCCCAGACGCATCGTGCCGCCCTTGGCCGTCACGCCCTTCTGCTCCTCCATCAGGTCGATGACCGGATGCTTGGTCGAAGGCTCCATTTCGGTCGAATTGGCATCCTTCATCTTCAATACGTTGCGCGCGAACTCGATCACGGCGCACTGCATACCCAGACAGATGCCCATGAACGGCACGCCGTGCTCGCGGGCATACTTCACGGCCGCGATCTTCCCCTCGATGCCGCGGTTGCCGAAGCCCGGCGCCACGAGGATGCCGGCCATCCGGCCCAGTATCTCGTCGACGTTCGCATCGTCGATCTTCTCCGAATTGACGTAACGCAGCTTGACCTTGCAGTCGTTCATCGCGCCGGCATGGATGAAGGCTTCGCTGATCGACTTGTAGGCATCGGGCAGTTCGGTATATTTTCCCACCAGCGCGATCTCGATCTTGTGGTGCGGATTCTTGACCTTCTCCACGAAAGCCTTCCACTGCTCCATATCGGGTTCGCAGTCGGCCGGAAGGTCGAGTTTCGAGAGCACCACCTCGTCCAGATGCTGATCGTGCATACGCAACGGCACCTCGTAGATCGTAGGCACGTCGATCGATTCCATCACGGCGTTGGCGTCGACGTTGCAGAAGAGCGCCACCTTGCGGCGAAGCCCCTGCGACAACGCCCGTTCGGTGCGGAGCACCAGGATGTCGGGTTGCAGACCGTTTTCCATCAATGCCTTGACCGAATGTTGCGTAGGCTTGGTCTTCAATTCGCCCGAAGCGGCCATGTAGGGGATCAGCGTCAGGTGCACGAGCGCCGTATCGCGGTAGCCGAGCGCATAGCGCAGCTGGCGCACCGACTCGATGAAGGGCAGCGACTCGATGTCGCCCACCGTGCCGCCCAGTTCGGTGATGATGATGTCGTAGACCTTCTGCTGCGCCAACAGTTGAATGCGCCGCTTGATCTCGTCGGTGATATGGGGGATGACCTGCACGGTCTTGCCCAAGTAATCGCCGCGGCGCTCCTTTTCGATGACGCTTTTATAGATTTTGCCCGTGGTGACGTTGTTGGCCTTCGAGGTGGTGATCGACGTAAAGCGCTCGTAGTGCCCCAGATCGAGGTCGGTCTCCGTACCGTCTTCGGTGACGTAGCACTCGCCGTGCTCGTAGGGGTTGAGCGTCCCGGGATCGATGTTGATGTAAGGGTCGAGCTTCTGGATGGTCACCGTATAGCCGCGCGCCTGCAACAGGCGGGCGATCGATGCCGAGATGATGCCTTTGCCCAGCGAAGAAGCCACGCCGCCGGTAACAAAGATGTACTTCGGTTTTTTGAGTTTCATATCCTCTTTTGAACGTATATGGTCTGAAAAGTTTTTTGTTAATAACTCGTCCGCGGCCGCACCCTCGCAGGCACGGTCGGCCCCGCCGGCCGCAACGGCGGCCTATGCCTCGCGATCCTCCGACTCCCGGGCCGCTTCGCGGTCGATGAGCTTCACCTTCTCGATCGTGTCGGCCATTTCGCGCTTGGCGCGCTCGATCTTCTCGCGCACGTCGGCGATCAGCGCCTCGGCGCCTTTCGAATGGGCGAAGAAACCGATGTTGTTCTCCAACAGGGCGATGTCGGACTCCAACTGCTTCACCCGATTGTAGAGACGGTCGCGTTCGGTGCGGATCCGGCGGTCGCCCGACGCCTTGAAGGCCGAGACCTTCTCGCGGAACCGCGACATCGAACGGTCGCGCTCCGAACCGCGCAGCACCGAGAAGAGCGTATCGACGCACTCCTTGTAGCGCTTCTGTATCTCGTCCTTACGCTTGATGGGCACGAAACCGATCTCGCTCCAACGGCGCTGGAACTCCTTGATCATCTCGAAACCGCCCTCCTTGACGTCGGCTGCGGCCATTTCGTCCAGAAGCGCCTGCTTGCGGACGAGGTTCTGCTCGTACTGGCCGTCCACGTCCGAGAAGTGCGCCGCCTTGCGCTCGAAGAACTTGTCGCACGCGGCACGAAAACGCTTCCACACCTGATCGGAGTAACGGCGCGACACGGCGCCGATCTCCTTCCAGCGAGCCTGCAAGGCGATCAGTTCATCGGTCGTCTTCTTCCACTCCTCGCTCATCTGCAACGCTTCGGCCGCTTCGCACAGCTCGTTCTTCAATTGAAGGTTGTGCTCCATTTCGGTCTTCACATCGGCATAGAAGCGGCGCTTGGCCTCGAAAAACCGGTCGCACGCCGTACGGAACCGCTCGTAGATACGGGTATTGTCCTTCTTCGGCGCGAAGCCGATCGTCTTCCACACCTTCTGGATCTCCAACAGACGGTCGCTGGCCCGGTTCCACTCCTTGCGCGTGGTGTAGAGCTGCTGGGCAAGCTCTTCGGTCTGCTCGCAGAGTCCCGCTTTCAGTTCGAGATTTTTCGTCTGCTCGGCCTTGATGTTCTCGAAGAAGGCCTGATGCTGCTTGTTTATACGGCTCGAAGCCTCCTTGAAACGCTCCCAAAGCGTCTCTTTGAACTCATTGGCGACGGGGCCCGTCTCACGCCACTCGTCGTGGAGTTTCTGCAATTTGTGAAATGCCTCCACGATCGACGGTTCCAGAACCAGCGCCTCGGCCGCTTCGCACAGCGCGAGCTTCTGCTCGTAGTTCTTTTTCAGATCGAGGTCGCGCAACTCCTTGTTGATCTTGATGAAGTTGTAGAAATTCTCGACATGCAGGTTGTAGGTCTCCCACAGATCCTTGACGTTCTGCTGGGGAACCAGCCCCGTCTCCTTCCAGCGCTGCTGCAATTCGCGGAACTTGGTGAACGTATGGTTGAGCGTCTCGTCCGAGTTGACCAGTTCCTTCAACTCCTCGATGATCTGCAACTTGATTTTCAGGTTGGCTTCCTTCTCGGCGTCGAGCGACGCGATGAACTCGTCGCGGCGGCGGCGGTACTCCTTGAACAGGTCTTTGAGCCGAAGTTCCTGCGCATCGGCAGCAGGCACGAACTCCGCTTCGTCGCCGCCGGCTTCGACAAAAGCCCTGCGCTGCGCCTCGACCTCGGCGCGGTGCGCCTTGTAGAAGGCTATCTTGACGGCTTCCACCACCCGGCGCAGCGACTGCACCGGCTCCTCGTCGAGCATCTTGGCGAACAGGGAGACCATCTCCTCCTCGCTCCGGCCGTCGAAAAGCGCATCCGACGCTCCGGCCGCACCTTCGTCCACCGCTTCACCGTCTGCCGGCTCCTCCTCGTCGAGCCCCGCGCTCCGCGCGGCCAATGCAGCCTCCTCGTCCGCGAAATCGATCCCCTCGGCCGGTGCGGCGCCCGCTTCCCCGGCAAACGCTACGGCCGGAACAGCCGTCTCCGGCTCTTCCACCGGTGCGGTCCCGACAGGCTCCTCCGCAGGAGCGGCAGCCTCCACGGGCGGCTCGGCGGCAGTCTCCCCGACGGCGGCCGCCACGGGTTCCCCCGCGGGATCTTCGGCCGGTACGGCGACGGTTACAAGCTCCGCTGCGGGAGCCTCGGAAGCGGACGTTTTCTGCACATCTTCAGCATTGCTGACTTGTTCCTCCGGAACAGAGGGGTTGGTGATTTTAGTAGCCATCTTACGCTAAGTTTTGATTAACCATGGTATATACTCGCGCATATACATCTGGCAAAGATACCATTTTCAGAAGATTTTCACAATTTTTTTCGGGATTTTAACTATCTTAGCGGGAAATTAACGGCCGTTTTCGTCGAGCGAAGACAGCGACCGCCTGAGGGCCGAGCCGGACGCGGGAAACGAAGAGGCACATTCACACCAGCTACCGATTATGAGTCACCGCATTCTTTTGGTCGACGACGAAGACGACATCCTCGAATTCGTCCGCTACAACCTCCAACGCGAAGGTTACGAAGTGTTCACCGCCCGCGACGGCGCCGAAGGGGTCGCCCGCGCACTCGAAGTGCATCCGCATCTGATCCTGCTCGACCGGATGATGCCCCGCATGGACGGGCTCGAAACCTGCCGCCGCCTGCGCGAGCACGACGAACTGAAAGACACGATGATCGTCTTCCTCACGGCGCTGGGCGAAGACGAGCACCAGCTCACGGGATTCGCCGCCGGAGCCGACGACTACATCAGCAAACCGATCAAGATGCACATCCTGGTCAGCCGTCTGAAAGCGATCCTCAAACGCATCGGCGCCGGCGATGCGGCACCCCGCGATACGGGCGGCGTCACGATCGATCCGGCCCGTTACATCGTCAAACGCAACGGGGAGGAGATCTCCCTGCCGCGCAAGGAGTTCGCGCTGCTGACGCTGCTGATGTCCGATCCGGGACGGCTCTTCTCGCGCGAGGAGATCTACTCCCGCGTATGGGGCGAGGACGTAGTGGTCGGCGACCGCACGATCGACGTCCACATTCGCAAACTGCGGCAGAAGATCGGCGACGAACACATCATCACCGTCAAGGGCGTAGGTTACAAGTACGAGAAATAACGCAGACAATGGCTGCGCAAAGCGCCCATCGCTCCGCCTTGCGAAAAATCGGGAAAGGAGAACGGGCGGCGGATGCACCGTCGAAAACGCGGGATTCTTCCCGAAGAATCGATCGGGAAGTTCTCCCCTTTCTCAGTTTTTCTTGTGCTTTTGGCTTGATCCAAAAGCACCAAAAGATCAAGTACCGCGAAAAGTAGCGGAAGCAGTGCGATCGGGCGGGCCGAGGGCCTGCCAGGTACGGACGCAACCGAATAATCATCGTTGCGCGAAGCGCATAACATCCTCCGGCATTGCACCGGAGGAGGAATCAGATCGAACGGCGGTTCGAGCGCCCGGATCGGGTTTGCGCAAACGGCGTAGATCTTGCGTGCCCGCTCAGGGAGAACCGCCGTCCGATCCCGACGGAGGTGCCCTGCGGACACTTTTGGCACCACCTTTTGTCACCAAAAGGTGGTAAAGATTTTCTTGCAGGAAATTCCCGAAGAGAAGGTCGGGATGTTTCCGACGCTTTCACAGCCAGATTCTGTTAAAAAATATGCGTTTTCGGCCGCGGCCGAAGAGCGGCAGCCCGCAGGCACATCCTCCGCCGGCCGCGGGCTGACAAACGGCGGTAGGGGCATATATTCCCGACAATCTGTATACGATTCTCGCACCGCCCTCCAAGGCGTCCTTCCCAAGACGACAGAAAGTGTCATTCCGGACAAGGGGAACGACGCGCGGAAATCATCGACCGGAACACCGCGGTACCCGCGCCGTGCAACCCCGTTCCGTAGCGTCCTGCCTGCAACGACTTTCCGTTTCGGACGAATTGCTGTCCGAAGCATCGCTTTTTGACGAAAAATCATTCGCTTCTCGGAAACTTTCACTATTTTTGACAAAAATCCGACAATCAGTAATTAAACGAACAATAGACATGGTTATCTTAGTACTCAACTGCGGCAGTTCCTCTATCAAATACCAGGTGATCGACATGGAGCAGACCGGCAGCACGCTGCTGGCCAAAGGCTTGGTCGAACGCATCGGACTCAGCGACGGCGTCCTCACCCACAAACCCGTCGGACGAGAGAATTTCGAGCTGCACCGCGCCATTCCCGACCACACGACCGGCATCCGCCTGGTACTCGACGCGCTGACCGATCCGGCGCACGGCGTCGTCGGGTCGCTCGACGAGATCAAAGCCGTCGGTCACCGCGTGGCGCACGGCGGCGAATTCTTCCCCCAAAGCTGCATCGTCGACGAAGATGTGAAGCGGAAGATCCGCTCGCTGTTCGAGATCGCGCCGCTGCACAATCCCGC
>ERZ773225.1722-NODE-1722-length-24772-cov-2.910547_pt1 | contig 24772 bp, 25 predicted proteins | sample MGYA00580993_ERZ773225 | MGnify/ENA primary metagenome ERZ773225 (study PRJEB29015, sample SAMEA2737748) | human gut metagenome | biome: human gut; feature: human-associated habitat; material: faeces | place: China | collected 2012 ...
GCTCCTGGCGGCTGCCGCCCCGCTTCACGGCCTCCATCATGATGTTCTCGGTGGCGAGAAACGGCAGGTACTCCCGGATGGTCCGGTCCACGATCTTCTCATTGACATGGAGGCCGTTGGTGACGTTCTGGCAGAGGCGCAGCACCGCGTCCGCGCAGAGGAAGCCCTCCGGCAGAGAGATGCGGCGGTTGGCGGAGTCATCCAGCGTCCGCTCCATCCACTGGGTGGAGGCGGTCATGGGGGCGTTCATGGCGTCCGCCATCAGGTAGCGGCTGAGCGAGCAGATGCGCTCCGAGCGCATGGGATTGCGCTTGTAGGCCATGGCGGAGGAGCCGATCTGGCTCTTTTCAAAGGGCTCCTCCACCTGCCGGTCGTGCTGCAGCAGGCGGATGTCGTTTGCCATCCGGTAGCAGCTCTGGGCAATGGAGGACAGGACGTTCAAAATCCGGCTGTCCAGCTTCCGGGGATAGGTCTGGCCGCAGACAGCGAAGCACTTGTCGAAGCCAAAGTCGGCGGAAATCATCCTGTTCATCTCGTCGATCTTGGCGGTGTCCCCGTCGAAGAGGTCCATGAAGCTGGCCTCGGTGCCGGTGGTGCCCCGGCAGCCCAGGAAGCGCATATTGTCGATGACGAAGTCCAGCTCCTCCAGGTCAGAGGCCAGGTCCTGCATCCACAGCGTTGCCCGCTTGCCAACGGTGACCAGCTGGGCGGGCTGGTAGTGGGTGTAGCCCAGGGTGGGCATGGCCTTGTAGGTTTCGGCAAAGTCCCGGAGGTTGGCCAGGACCTTTTTCAGCTCCTCTTTCAGGTAGCGCAGGCCGTCCCGGTAGATGACGATATCGGCATTGTCCGTGACATAGCAGGAGGTCGCGCCCAGGTGGATGATACCGGCGGCAGAAGGGGCCACCTGACCGTAGGCGTACACATGGGCCATGACGTCATGGCGCACCAGCTTTTCCCGCTCGGCGGCCACGGCATAGTCAATGTCGGTGATATGCGCTTCCAGCTCCTTGACCTGCTCCTCGGTGATGCCGAGACCCAGCTTGTGCTCGGCCCTGGCAAGGCTCACCCAGAGCTTGCGCCAGGTCTGGTAGCGCACATCCTGGGAGAACAGGTGCAGCATATATTCGGAGGCATAACGGGAAGACAGAGGGGATTCGTAGCGGTCTGTCATATTGGCCTCCTTTTAGCGGTAGATGATGCTGTCACGCTCGGGGCCTACGGAGACGTAGCCGATGTGGCAGCCGATGTTCTTTTCCACGTACTCCACGTACTTCTTGGCGTTCTCAGGCAGCTCGTCCCAGGTGCGGCAGCCGGAGATATCGCACTTCCAGCCGGGCAGGTACTCCATGACGGGCTTGGCGTCCGCCAGCACTGCGGGGAAGGGGAACTCCTCGATCTGCTTGCCGTCCAGCTCGTAGTGGGCGCAGACAGGGACCCGGTCCATATAGCTCAGTACGTCCAGCTTGGTCAGGGCAATGGAGGTAGCGCCCTGGCAGCGGATGCCGTAGCGGGTGGCCACGATGTCGATGGGGCCTACCCGGCGGGGACGGCCGGTCTTGGCGCCGAACTCAAAGCCCGCATTGCGCAGCTCGTCCGCTTCCTTGCCGAAGAACTCGCAGGTGAAGGGGCCTTCGCCAACGCAGCTGGAATAGGCCTTCACAACGCCTACGATGGAATCGATCTTCACATTGGGTGCGCCGGAGCCCACGGGGGCATAGGCGGCAATGGGGTTGGAGGAGGTGGTGTAGGGGTGGATGCCGTAGTCCAGGTCCCGCAGAGAGCCCAGCTGGGCCTCGAAGAGGATCTTCTTGCCCTCGGCCTGAGCATCCCGCAGGAACACGCCGGTATCGGCAATATAGGGCTTGATCTTCTCGCAGTAGTCGTCAACCCAGGCCATGAGCTCTTCCATGGTCACGGGCTCGGCACCGTAGACGCCGGTGAGGGTCAGATTCTTCCACTCCAGCAGATCGGCCAGGTGCTCTTTCAGGTGCTTGGGGTACAGCAGTTCCCCGGCCAGGACGGTCTTCTTGGCGTACTTGTCGGCATAGAAGGGGGCAATGCCCTGCTTGGTGGAGCCGTACTTCTTGTCGGCCAGGCGGGCCTCCTCCAGGCCGTCCTGGAGCCGGTGCCAGGGCATCAGCAAAGAGGCGCGGTCAGAGATCTTCAGATTCTCCGGAGTAATGGCAACGCCCTGGGCGCGGACCTGCTCCATTTCCTTCCACAGGTTCTCGGGGTCCAGCGCCACGCCGTTGCCCAGAATGTTCACAACGCCCTTGCGGAAAATGCCGGAAGGCAGCAGATGCAGGGCAAATTTGCCGTACTCATTGATGACCGTATGACCAGCGTTGCCGCCGCCCTGATAGCGAACGACGATATCATAGTCCTGGGTCAGCAGGTCTACCATCCGGCCCTTGCCCTCGTCGCCCCAGTTGATGCCAACGATTGCGCAGTTTCCCATAATGTGATCCTCCGATTTTATTACAAATATTGTGTCTTTTGGTACCTTTTCTATACGCACGGAAGCTCCGGTGGGCTTTTTCGCCTGCCGGAGTTTCCAGGGGTTTCCGTTGTTCTTACTTCAGGTGCTCCTCGAGACGGCGCATGATCTCGGCGTAGGCCTCCTCCACGCCGCCCAGGTCCCGGCGGAAGCGGTCCTTATCCAGCTTCTCGTGGGTCTTCACATCCCACAGCCGGGAGGTATCGGGGCTGATCTCGTCGGCCAGGACGATGGTGCCGTCGGACAGGCGGCCAAACTCCAGCTTGAAGTCCACCAGGGTCACGCCGCAGGTCAGCCAGAAGGCCTTCAGGGCTTCGTTGATCCGGAAAGAGTAGTCCTCAATGGTCTTGATCTCCTCGGGGGTGGCCAGCTTCAGGGCCAGTGCATGATAGGTATTCAGCAGAGGGTCGCCCAGCGCGTCGTTTTTATAGGAGAACTCGATGGTGGGATGCTCGAAGACAATGCCCTCTTCCACGCCATAGTGCTTGGCAAAGGAACCGGCGGAGATATTCCGGACAATGACCTCCAGCGGCACAATGGAAACCTTCTTCACCAGAGTCTGGCGGGAATCCAGCTCCTTGACAAAGTGGGTGGGAATGCCCTGCTTTTCCAGCATTTGCATCAGGCGGTTGCTCATCTCATTGTTGATAACACCCTTACCGGCAATGGTGCCCTTTTTCAGGCCGTTGAATGCGGTGGCATCGTCCTTGTATTCCACGATCAGAAGCTCGGGATCGTCGGTGGCGAAAACCTTCTTGGCCTTTCCTTCGTACAGCTGCTCCAGTTTTTCCATAATGTAACGTTCTCCTTTTTTGGCAGAATAATAAATGGACAAAACAAAAAAGAGACAAAGCCGCCCGGGGCTTTCACCCGTAGACACCTTCCGTCTCTACCTTAGAATTTTACAATACCCGACAGCCTTTGTCAACGGGCACAAGAACAAAAGTTTCCACCGGAAAGCATGTTTCCTTTTCGCAAAATGCCGGGAGAGGCACAAAACCGCTCCCGGCGTGGAAACAAGCTCAGATTTCCGGATCGCCCGCAGGTTTCCTCGGCGGCATGCCCTTCTCCATATCCCGGGAGATGAACAGGAAAACAGGCACCAGGAATCGGAAGAAAATGGACAGCACCAGATACAGCGCGGCGTTCTGGGGATCGCAGGAGGCATAGACATCGTACAGCGCCATGAAATACAGCACCACATAGACAATGGCCGCGCAGGCAACCGCCAGTGCCAGGCACAGCACGGTGAGGATTGCCCCCACGCTGGCCCCGGCAATGGCTGCAATCGTGCCGACAACGATGCCGCCGGTCAGCACCCAGCTGGCGCCCGTCCACACCAGCAGACTGATCCGCTTGTGCCTGATCTGCCCCTGGGTGAGGTAGCGGTACTGGTCGGATAGGGAGCCCAGCACCCACAGTCCCGCCACAGGCACCCAGGCCAGCCAGGGTGCCGCAATGCCTCTGCGCTTGGCGACGGTGTACAGGGACAGCGCCGTGAACACATAGATGGCAATGCTCACCAGAGGTGCCACACCGCCGGTGAGGAGCTTGCCAAAAATGGACAGTGCCCGGTCCACATAAAAATAGCTGATTTCAGGGATAAACATAGATTTCCACCTTTCTTTATTTAAGCTCCCCCTCCGGGGGAGCTGGCAGGGCGTTCGCCCTGACTGAGGAGGGGCGCTCTGGGCGAGAGCGGTTGATAAATACGCACAGCTCCCGCTCATAATGCCCCTCTTCCGACCCGCCTGGCGGCGGGCCGCCTTCCCCGGAGGGGAAGGTTTTAGGCGCTTCTTACCGCACTGCAGCGGGGAGCCAGGCACGCAGGCCAGTGGGCCGCTCTGTCCGTCCAGGCGGCGTCCAGAGCCAGCTCGGCCCCCACCGTCAGCGCCGTATACAGCGCCGCCCACCAGAGAACGCCATAGATTTTTGCGGGAGCCTTCTCCGGAGTCAGGAAATCCACCTGCTGCCCGCGGGGTGCTCTTTTCTCATTTTCCAATCTTTTCTCCCCCCGCTCTTTCGGCAGGGCACAATATCCCTTGTATATATTTGTCATTATAGCACAGCAGCAGACAACAATGCAACGCCTTTATGACATTTTCCCAAATATACAAAAAAGCTCCCCCGAGGGGGAGCCATGCTACAATCTTACCTCCACCGTCTGACCGACGGTCATGCTGTTAGGGGTCACCTGGCAGTCCACGGCCAGGACATGGACGCCTCCGGCTGCGGCCTCCCGCAGGGCCTTGCCAAAGACGGGGTCTGTTGCGTCATTGGGGTGAAGATACAATACCGGCCGCATCTGGATAACGAACAGGGCATAGCACGCGCAGCCCTCCGTCACCGCCCTTTGCAGACCCCGCAGGTGCTTGGCCCCCCGCTCCGTGGGGGCGTCCGGAAAGGCGCAGATGCCCCCATCCTCCAGGGTAACGCCCTTGACCTCCAGATAGCACTGCTTCCCGTCCTTTTGGAAGGCAAAGTCAAACCGGGAATCCCCGTGGACGGTCTCGGGCCGCAGGTCCCGGATCTGCCCCATGCCGCCGCCCAGGAGCCACTCCTGAACGGCCTTGTTGGGGGCCTGGGAATCCATATTGATAAGGTACGGTCCCTTTTCCACGCAGATCAGGTCGAATTTTGTCTTCCTGGCTGGATTTTCCGATCTCTGGCACCAGACCTTTGCCCCCGGTACCAGCAGTTCCCGGCACCGGCCGGTATTTTTCACGTGGACGGTTTCCAGCTTCCCGTCCAGCTCCACATGGGCAATGAACCGGTTGGGCCGGTCCCGGAAGATGCCGGGCTGCATATTCTCATAGATCACGGCTTTTCCCTCACCGGATCAGAGAGACCGCCAGATTCAGCACCCCCGCCAGAACCATGACCGCAATGGGGCTGAGCTTCGTCTTGCGCAGCAGCACGAAGCTCAGCACAAAAATGGCGACCATGACGTAGTTGGTATTGGCCAGGACGACGGTACGGCCGCCCCAAAAGGCGTTCATCAGGATGGTCAGGCCCGCCGAGGCGATCATGGCCACCACCGCCGGCCGCAGAGAGCCCAGCACGCTTTGCAGCACCGTCAGGTTCCGATACTTGAGGTACAGCCTGGCAATCAGCGTCACCAGCACGCAGGCCGGGAGGATGCACCCCGCCGTTGCCACCAGGGCCCCCAGGACACCCGCCACCTTCGTGCCCACAAAGGTGGCCGCATTGACGGCAATGGGGCCGGGGGTCATTTCGGCAATGGTCACCAGGTCCGAAAATTCCGTCATGGTCAGCCAGCCGTGGCCCGTGACGATCTGGGCCTCGATCAGGGGCATGGACGCATAGCCGCCGCCAAAGCTCAGGGCCCCGATCTGCAAAAAGCTCAGGAACAGCTGAAGATAGATCATGCCTTTTTCCTCCCTGTCAGCACCGTCCGCAGCACCCCCAGGGCAATGCAGACCAAAATCACAATGACCACATTCACCCGGTACACGCACACCGCCACAAAGGCCGCCGCCATGATCACCAGGGAAAGGGCGCTTTTTTGCTTCACAATGCCGCCGCCCATATCCCAGACCACGGAGGCGATGACCGCAGCCACACCGGCCTGCATTCCGGCCAGGAGCGTACTGATGACAAAGCTGTCCCGGAACAGCTCATAGAAATAGGAAATTGCGGAAATGATCACAAAGGGCGGAAGGATCGTCGCCAGGATCGCCACCAGAGCCCCCAGCAGGCCTGCCAGCTTGTAGCCCACCACAATGGCCCCGTTGACCGCAATGGCCCCGGGCGCGGACTGGGCAATGGCGATGAGGTCCAGCATCTCGTCCTCCTCGATCCAGTGCAGCTCATCCACGAATTTTTCCTTTATGAGTGTCACGATCACATAGCCTCCGCCGAAGGTGAAGGCGCTGAGGTAAAGCGTGGAAATGAACAGCTTCCACAGTACGTGTTTCTTTTTCATCGTTTTTCTCTCCTCTCGCCTATCCGAAATAGCGGTGGAATACCTCTTCCGGGCAATCGTTCCGGCGCATCAGCGCCTGCATGGCCGCCTCCATACGCGCCTGCACCCCGGCATCCTCCACAGGGGCCGCCTCTGCAGGGTCCCGGGCCAGATCGTAGAGCACCGTCGGATAATGGCTCTGGGAAACGTCCTTTTCGTTTTTCAGCTTTAATACCGGCATTCCCTTCGTAAAGGAGAAGCCCCTGCTCAGCTCCGCCCCCCGCAGCATGGCATCCGGCATAAAGGCCCGGCGGGCCGCCGTGTGGCAGGTGGGCATCAGGGTGTATTCATACTTTGGGTATTCCGGGTGATTTGGAGCCCGCAGGTACACAAATCTGCCGTCCGTGCAGCCGATCTGGCCGCCGTACAGGCCAAACAGCGCCGTTTCCCGGACGGGGGCATCCTCGGCGGCCGTCCGGCCCAGGGGCCTTCCCTCCATGTCCTCCGGCAGAGGCTGCCCGAAGAATTCCAGCAGGGTGGCCGGCAAATCGACGGTCTGCACCAGTGCCTTCCGCCGCTGACCTTCCAGGGCGCAGCGGGGATCCCAGAGGAACAGAGGCGTATGGGACACCTCCTCATAGAAGGGGCAGTGGCACTTGGCCCACTGGCCGTGCTCCCCCAGCAGGAAGCCATGGTCCGTGTTCACGATCAGCAGGGTGTCCTTCCACAGGTCATACCGGTCCATGGCATCCAGCACCCGGCCCAGGTTCCGGTCACACATGGCTACCAGCGCCGCATACTCCCGGCGCACATGGTCGATGAGCTCCGGGGAGTCGGTCCCGTTCACCGGCCGATAATCCGGCCAGTCCAGCAGCGGGCCGTGATAGCCGTCCGGGAACAGGGCCTTATACTCCGGCTGCACATAGAAGGGCTCATGGGGATCAAAGGTCTCCAGCTGCAAAAACCAGTTGTCCCGGTCGTGGTTCAGGTCCAGGAATTCCAGGCCCTTGTCGAAGGTCACGTTCTGGCTCTGGCTGGCGGCATCGGGCATCAGACTGCGGTTTGCAAAATCCTGCCCGATCCAATTATCCTGAGCCGTGCCGCAGACATTTGCATTCTCCGGGATGCGGTCAAAGCCCACCAGCGGTGCCCAGGCATCCCCCTCCTGGCCCCGGACGCAGTCCCAGGTGGTGTAGCGCTGGTGGTACGTCGCACCGCCGTCCTCCCAGTAGTGATAGTGGTCGCTGACCAGGTGGGTATGGATCCCCGCCCGGCGCAGAAGCTCCGGCACGGAGTCATCAAAGGGCTCCAGAGGGCCCCAGCTGCGGTGCAGAAAATTGTATCTGCCGGTATGGAGCTCCCGCCGGGCAGGCATGCAGGGCATGCTGCCCACATAGCAGTTGTCAAAGGTCAGCGCCCGCCGGGCCAGGCGGGTGAAATTGGGGGTCTTCGTCCATTGGCAGCCGTAGGGCTCCAAAAAATGCCGATTCAGGGAATCGTACATCACCATGATCGCTTTCATATTCGTTTCCTCTCATTCGCTGCGGTGCCGGTATTCATAGGGGCTCATGCCATATTTCTTTTTGAAAATCGTGGAAAAATAGCTGACGTTGGGGTACCCCACCGCCTGGGCCACATCCTGCACCCGCTTGGCGGTGGATTCCAGCATCTGCACCGAGTGGCGCAGGCGCACATCCGTCAGGTAATTCACAAAGGTAACGCCCACCTCTTCCTTGAAGATCCTGGAAAAATATTCCGGCGTCAGGTGGACCTCTGCCGCCACCTGCTCCAGGCTCAGGGGCTGGGCATAGTCGCTCTGGATGCGGCGCATGGCCAGGCGCACTGCCTTGGAGCTCACCCGGGCGGGCTGGGTCTGCCGCGCGCAGCGGGCCGCCAGCTCCAGCACCGGCTGCACCGTCTCCGCCATGGAGATGCTGGCCGCCAGACGCCGCCGCAGCTGCTCCGGCTTTTCCGCCTCCAGGCTCATAGTAGTGGCCTGGGCATAGAGCAGGTCATAGCAGTCCGTGCAGAATTTTGTCACCGCCTCCACTTCCCCGATCTGCTGCTTGGCCGTATCCTGCAGGACCTCCTCCAGCAGCTGCTGCAGCGCCGCGCCGGTAAGCTGATACAGCTGCACCCGGATGGCGCTGATCTTCGCCCGCCAGGTCCGCATCCGAACGTCCTGCACCTCCAGGGGCTCCTCCGGCTGGTACAGGCAAACCCGGCCCTCATAAAAGCCCCGGCTCAGGGAAAAGGCCGCCTGCCGGGCCATGGCGGGGATGCGGGACATTTCATCCGTCACGCTGCTGCTTCCCACCATGCAGCCGTTCAGCGTCTGGACCTGCCGGGCATACAGCGCCAGCTGCCGCTCCTTTTCCGCGGCGCTCAGGGCCCTTGGCAGGTTGCCGACCACCATGTAGATCCGCTCGGAATAGTCAAAGCCCGCCACATGTCTGGCAGGCCCGTCCTTTGGGAAATGCAGCCCGCCGTTCATCAGGCTCTGCTTCCAGACCGCCAGAGCAAACAATCCGTTGTCCCGCCAGCGCAGGCCGCACTGGCGCAGCTCCTGCAAATCCTGATCCTGCAAGGGCTCCTGCTGCCGCAGGATCTTGCCCACAATGGCATGGGCCTGGGCCGTGTTGGTCAGGCTGTCGCCTTCCGCTGCGTCCCCGGCACCGCAGGAGAGCATCATCCGGGAGAGCATCTCCTGCAGGACCTCGCTGTTCATCTCCGTTTTCAGCAGATACTCATCCGCCCCCTCCCGCAGGGCGTTCCGCGCCATTTCAAAGTCCGCAAAGGCCGTCAGCAGGACCACCTTGGTCCCGGAGGACTGCTGCCGGATGGCGTGAAGCAGCTCCAGGCCGTCCATCACGGGCATTTTGATATCCGTCAGAACCAGCTCCGGCTTTTCCCGGCAGTAGAGCTCCAGCCCTTCCCTGCCGTTGTGGGCCACACCCACCAGCGTACAGGCGGGGTTGGCGGAAATGCAGAATTCCAGCCACTCACAAATCAGCTTCTCATCGTCAACGATCATTACTCGCATTTCTGCTCTCCCTTCTCCCGGGGCTCCCGCATGGCGGGAAGCCGAAGCGTGATGGAGGTGCCCATATCCGGCACGCTCTGAATGGATGCACCGTAGCCCGGCCCGTAGTTCAGCCGCAGCCGGTTATTGACGTTTGCAAGGCCGATGGAGTCGCTCTGCTTCTCCCGGCCATCCTGGTAGGCCTCCATATCCGCCCTGACCTGCTCCAGCACCTCCGGCGTCATTCCCGCGCCGTCATCCGCAACCGTCAGGATCAGATCGTCCCCCTCCAGCGCCGAGGAGACCACCACCAGGTCCGAATCCGCCTTGGCCTCCAGCCCGTGGAAAATGGCGTTTTCCACCAGCGGCTGCAAAATCAGCGGCGGCACCCGGCACAGCTCCGTCTCCGGGGCCAGGTCCATTTCAAAATGCACCTTCTCCCCGTAGCGCAGCTTCTGCACCACCAGGTATTTCCGGGTATTCTCGAATTCGTCCCGGAGGGCGATGGCATCCTCGGTGGTCTTCAGGGTCGTCCGGAGCAGGTCCGTAAAGGCCTGGATCATCTGCACGGCCTGCTCGCTTTTCCCCATTTCCACGGTACAGCGGATGGAGAAGAGCATGTTGTAGAGGAAATGGGGGTTGATCTGGGCCCGCAGGAAATTCATCTCCGCCAGCCGCTTCTGCCGCTCCTGCTCCGTCACCCGGTTCATCAGGCTGGAGATCTCCCCCGCCATGTGGTTGAAGCTCTGGCTCAGGGTGTCGATCTCCCGGGTCCCCGTATCCGTGGGCACCGGCGTAAAGTCGCCTCCGCCGAAGCTGTCCATGGCCTTGCTCAGGCCCGTCAGAGGCCGCGCGATCTTCTGGCTCTGGTACAGCGCCACACCCAGGCCCAGCACCAGGCAGACCCCGAGGATGGTGAAGACCAGCTCATACATCCGGTCCAGCTCTCCAAAGATCATATCGGCCGGGATCTCCTCTACGATGGTCCAGCCGGTGTTCTCGTCCAGATAGTTCGTCAGCAGATAGGCCTTTCCCTGCTTGCGGATCACGGAGGCGCTGTTGGCGCCATACAGGGTCGCCATGGCCTGGGGATCCACAAACTGCTTTCCCAGCAGCTTCTTGTTAGGGTGGGAAACGATATAGCCCTGCTGATCGTAGATATAGATCTCGCTGCCGTCGGTGAGCACCGGCTCATAGAGATCCTGCAAAACGCGCTCATCCATCAGCACCATAAGGATGCACTCCCCGTCAAACTGCTCCAGGGCCTGTGCCACGGCGAACTGATAGCGCGTGCCGTCGGCCGTTGGGAAGGTGCTGCCGAACACCACCGTCCCGGCGGGTGCATCCAGCACCTTCCGGCGCAGCCGCCGGTACCACAGCTGGGATTCCAGATAAGGGGGCAGCTCCTGCTCCGGGAAAGAGGAATAGATGCCCTGCCCGGTGACAAGCAGCGGGTCATTGTCCATGCCAATGGGGCCGAAGACCCCGCTGTATCTTCTCTTGTCCGCCTGGAGCAGCTCGTCCATATTCTCCGGGATCTCGGTCAGATCGGCGATCCCGTAGCGGTACAGTCCCACCAGGGTCGTGGCGCTGGTCTTCACGGTGTTGGTCCGCTCGCTGATCTGCCGCAGCAGGTCTATGCGGGAGGAGCCGATCTGGTTGGTCATGATCTGGCGGGCCGCCATGGCCACGCCGAAGCCCAGCACCGCAAAAGACAGGCTCAGCACCAATACATAAGACAGAAAAACCTGAATTTTAATGCATTGGATTCGGTTTTTCAGCATTTCCAAGTATTTTTTCACGGTTTTCTGTCTTCCTTTCCGGGGCTCAGCGGAGCCGATAGGGGGCGTAATTGGGATTTTCCTTGATATAGTCGTCGCAGCTGTGAGCAGGGCTTCCGTCTCCCCAGGTCCCTGCCAGGCCGATCTGGCCGGAGCCGAACACGGCCTCCTTGGCACCGTCGATCTCCGGATTTACATATTGGGCGAACCACTTTTCCAGCCGCAGCTTCATCTCGCCGCCCAGGGCCTGCCAGGCCTCTTCCTTCATCAGGTTCCGGGTCTCGCCGGGGTCCTCCTGCAGGTCGTACAGCTCGTTGGGTCCGTAGGGATAGCGGGTGATATACTTGTAGCGGCGGCCCCGGATCATCCGGTTGGGCCCGTACTCATCCAGCACCACCACCTCCTCATGCTGCCGGAAGGGCTCCCCCCGCAGCGCCGGGGCAAAGGACACGCCGGGGCGGCGCAGGCCGTCCGTGGCGGGCACCCCCGTGTATTCCAGCAGCGTAGGCATGAAGTCGTAGGCGGAGATCAGCGCGTCGCACACCGTGCCCGCCGGGATCTTCCCCGGCTGCCGGGCGATGAAGGGGACCTTCACGCTTTCCTCAAACATGTTGATGGGGAAGGTGGCATTGCCCTTTCCCCAGAAGCCGTGGTGGCCGCAGCTGAAGCCGTTGTCCGCCGTGAAGACCACCAGGGTATCCTCGGTCATATGCAGCGCATCCAGCTTGTCCAGGATCCTGCCGATGGCGGCATCCATGGCCGTCACGGCAGCGAAATAGCCGATCAGATTGCTGCGCTCATCCTTGGCCACCTCATCCGTCAGATAGATGCTGTCCGGATTCCGGGGCAGATGGGGCACGGATGCAAAGGGGCAGTCCTGATAGAGGTCCGTATATTCCTTGGGATGGTTGTTCAGCCATGGGGCATGGGGCGCGGTATAGCCTACGTACAGCAGGAAGGGCTCCTCCTTCCCGGCCCGGCTGTCCAGGTATTCCAGGGCATCGTCCGTAATGGCATCCGTCACATAGCGCTCCTCCCGGTAGAGCTTCCCGTCCTTATACATGGGCGCGCCATAGTAGGGACCGCCGCCGCTCTTGTGGCAGAACCAGTGGGAAAAGCCCTGCTGGGGCTTTTCCGAGGCGCCCATGTGCCATTTGCCGGACAGGGCGCAGTCGTATCCGGCCTCGGAAAGAGCCTTGGTATAGGAATACTGGCCCGCCAGATACTCAATGGCGGCCTGCCGGTCGTTGTCGTCCCGCAGCCAGTCGTGGATGCCGTGCTGGCTGGGGATGCAGCCGGTCAGAAGGCTTGCTCTGGCCGGAGAGCACACGGGCGATGCGCAGAAAAAGTTATCAAAGCGCATTCCCTCCGCCGCCAGACGGTCAATATTCGGTGTAATGATCTCCCGGTTGCCGGTGCAGCCCAGGGACCACCAGCCCTGATCATCCGACAAAAGGAATACGACATTTGGGTGTTTCACGCTCATTCCCTCCTATTGAAAAACTCACAATATCACATTTTTTTCGAAAAGTAAAGCCGCAGCAAGCCGCGTTCAACGGCCTGCTGCGGCTGCGCATTTTTATGACTGGAACGGATGGACCGTTCTTACCACCATTTGATCAGATCGGTGACCTTGTTCCGCAGCTCTACAAAGTCAGGGCTTGCAATATCCCTGGGCCGGGGCAGGTCGTTGTCGATGCTGCACTTGATGGAGGTGGGCTTGTTGGTCAGGACCATGATCCGCTGGCCCATATAGACCGCTTCCTCAATGTTGTGGGTGATGAAGATGACCGTGGTCCCGGTGCGCTGCCACAGAGCGATGAGCTCATCCTCCAGATGATAGCGCAGCTGGATGTCCAGCTGGCCATAGGGCTCGTCCATCAGCAGCAGATCCGGCTGGGTGGCAAAGGCCCGGGCAATGACCACGCGCTGCAGCATACTGGCGGACAGCTGGTCCGGATAGTAATGGCGGTACTTGGTCAGGCCCACGATATCCAGATATTCATCCACCAAAGCCTTGGCCTTGGTCTTCTCCACACCCTTGATATCCAGGCCGAAGCCGACGTTTTCCTCCACCGTCAGCCAGGGCATTGTGGAATACTCCTGGAAGATGTAGGCAACGTTGTGCTTTTTCAGGTCTACGGGCTCGCCGTCCAGCAAAATCTCACCGGCCGTGGGCTTGTAGAGCTTGGTCAGGCTGTTCAGGAAGGTCGTCTTGCCGCAGCCCGTAGGGCCGACGATGCAGAGGAACTCTCCCTTGGGTACATCAAAGGAGATATTGTCCAGCACCAACAAGTCTCCAAATTTTTTCGTCAGGTTCTTCACCTGGACCTTGGGCATTTCCTGTGCCATAGCAATTCTCCTTTCTTACAGGCTGGGATCCATGTTGTCCGTGATCTCCTTGCGCAGGCGCAGGAATTCGGGATCGACATAGTCTCTGGGATGGGGCATGGTAATGGTGTATTCCTGCTTAATGCGGGTGGGGCAGTTGGTCAGCAGGATGATGCGGTCCGCCAGGAACAGGGCCTCTTCGATGTTGTTGGTGACGAAGACCACGGTTCGCTTCTCCTTCTGCCAGATGCGCTGGAGCTCCTCCTCCATCATGTAGCGGGTCTGGGCATCCAGATGGCCGAAGGGCTCGTCCATCAGCATGATGTCGGGCTGGTTGGCATAGGCCCGGGCAATGCCCACACGCTGCCGCATACCGCCGGACAGCTGGCTGGGGTAGCTCTTTTCGAATCCGGTCAGACCCACCAGCTCCAGATATCTGTGAATGCGCTCCTGCTGCTCCTTCTTGGGCAGATGGCGCACACTGGGGCCAAAGCCCACATTCTCCTCCACCGTCAGCCAGGGGAACAGGCTGGTCTTCTGGTACACAACGCCCCGCTCGGGAGAGGGACCCGTGACCTGCTTGCCCCGGGTGAACACGGCACCCTCCGTGGGCTTGTCCAGGCCTGCCAGGATATTCAGCAGGGTGGTCTTGCCGCACTGGCCTGCACCAAAGAGGACCAGGAATTCATTCTCCCGCACCTCGAAATTGACGTCCTTCAGCACGACGTTGGATTCCCCGTTTTTATCATAGCTTTCAAAGGTACGGCCAACCCCGCGGCATTCCAGCACGGGGGCACTCTTTACATTCCCTTCTGCTCGTTCCATGCACACAGTCTCCTTTCCAGTGCGGATGTCAGGGTTGCCAGCAGGAAGCCAACAATGCCGATGGCCACCATGCCGACCATGATCTGCAGGGTATTGCCGGTGTTCATGCCCCGGACGATCATCCAGCCCACGCCCTCATCGGAGCGGACCATCTCTGCGCCCACCACGGCGCTCCAGCCGGCGGTAACGGCGATCTGCAGGCCTGCGAAGATATAGGGCACGGAGCTAGGCAGCACGATCCGGAAGAACACCTGGCGCTCACTGGCGCCCAGCATCCGGGCGGCACCCATAAGCTCGGGGTCAACGTTTTTTGCGCCGTCATAGGTATTGACGGTGATGAAGGTGAAGCAGCCCAGGAAGATGATGAAGAATTTGCTCTTGTCGCCCAGGCCGAACCACAGGATGGACAGAGGGATCCAGGCCAGAGGCGGGATGGGGCGGATAAACTCAAAGATCGGCTTCAGCATGGCCTCCAGCAGCTTGGAGTAGCCCATGCCGATGCCCAGGGCGATGCCGGCAACCGTTGCCAGCAGAAAGGCCACGGCCACGCGATAGAGGCTGATGCCGATGTGGGCCAGCATGGTGTATTTGCCCACGGGCTCCACAAAGCTCTTAAAGAACGCACCCAGCACCGTGCTTGCGGCGGGCAGGAACATGGAGGCCTTGGTAAAACGGGCCACAAGCTCCCAGATCACCAGCAGCGTCAGCAGAGAAATGATCGTGTAAATGATCACCAGCTGCTTCTGAGAAAAGCGGCTGTCCTTGGTATTGTCGATCACCGTTTTTTACCTCCTTTGACAAAACGCTTTTGCAGGGCCTCCAGAATGTAGTTCAGGGCCAGGCCGATAAAGCCAATGGTCAGCATACCCACGATGATCACATCGGGGCGGCCCAGCATACGGGCCATCTGGATCATATAGCCCAGGCCTCTGGTTGCGGCCAGCAGCTCAGCGGCCACCAGGGCGACCCAGGAGGAGCCCAGAGCCAGACGCAGGCCCGTGAAGATCATGGGCATGGCGGTAGGGATGGCCACCTTAAACAGCAGCTGACGGTTGGAAGCGCCGAAGGTCTTGCCCACCCACAGGTGGACCTGGCTGGTCCGCTTGATGCCGGCATAGCTGTTCACCGTAGCGCTGATGAAGGCTGCGAAGAAGATGATGCCAACCTTGGAGGCATAGCCAATGCCCAGCCACAGGATCATCAGAGGGATCCAGGCCAGCGCGGGGATGGGGCGGATGATATCAAACAGGGGCTTGGTAAACAGCTCGAACCGGCGGCTCCAGGCCATGCCGATGCCCAGAGGGACGCCGATGAGCACGCCCACGGCATAGCCGCCCAGGGCGATCTTCAGGCTGGCCCAGATGTTCTGGAACAGCGTCGCGCCGTCGGGATTCGTGCCGCCCTTCAGCTTGTAAACAAAGGTGCTGAAAATTTTGGCCGGACTGGGAAGCATCATTGGGCTGATTAAATGCAGCACATCGGTACAAAGCTCCCAGACCAGCAGAACAAACAGGAACGAACCAATGGAGATCAGGTGGTATTTCTGTTTCTTCAAAAACTGCTTCACAGGTTTCACCGTGCCTTTCTAGTTATTGCGAAGGTCTGTTTTTTGAAATTGGGGGAATACCCGTGTATTCCCCCAGTTTCTGTGTGTATATTTGGGCCAATGCCCGGAGGAGAAATGCTGCTTACTTATAGCCCTTTACGAAGGTATCCACAACGTTGGTCTCGAACTTGTCGATGACGTTGGGCTCCAGCTGGCCCTGGCCAACATAGAACTCGCCCAGCTCCTTGGCAAAGTTGCCGATCTGGCGATCCTTCCAATCGGTGCGGGTGATGAACTGCACGCGCTCCAGGTCGGCAACGCAGTTCTCCCGGCTGGTCTCGGAGCCGTTTTCCTTCAGGAACTGTACGAACAGGTCAGCGGCCATCTCCTGGTCGTTCTGCAGGGCCTCGCAGGCCTCGGTCAGAGCGTCCATATAGGCCTGCACCAGCTCGGGCTTGCCTTCCACAGCCTTGCGGTTGGCAACGACCATGTCCACGTACTTGATGCCCATGTCTGCCAGATTGCCGACCTGGACCATGCCGTCGTTGATGGCGTCGAAGAAGGTGGGGACGTTCAGGGAAGCGGCGTCACACTGGCCGGCCTGCAGAGCCTGATAGGCCTGCACGCTGTCCATGTTCACGATGTTCACATCGGTGGACTCCATGCCCAGCTTCTCCAGCCACTTCAGAACGGTCATATGCTGTGCGGTGCCCACGGGGGTCAGAATGGTGATGCCCTTCACGGTCTCGGGGCTGCCCTTCACGGTGGGGTAAGAGGGATTGTAGCCCTCGTCGGTGGCAATGGGGCTGTCGGGCTTTACGAACACGCCCAGGCCGTCCACGCTCTCCAGGACCTCGCCGATGATCATCTCGTCATAGTTGGCAACGCCGGTGACGGCTGCGGCACCCATAGCGCCCACGTCCCACAGATCGGCGGCCAGAGCCTCGTTCATGGGTGCGCCGGTGGCAAACATGGTCACATCCATCTTGAAGCCGTACTTCTCACCCAGGTTGTTCTGCTGGATGTAGTAGGTGGGCAGGCTGGTGATGAAGGGCATTGCCGCCACGCGCAGGGTGGGCAGCTCGGCAGAATCGGACTTGCTGTCGGTCTTCGCGGAAGAACCGGAGTTTCCGCCGCAGGCCGCCAAAGACAGGGCCATAACCAGGGCCAGGATCAGTGCCAGATACTTTTTCATCTTTTTTCCTCCTAAAAACGATTGTTGATGCGGTCTTCCGTATCGGATGGACATATTCTATCATAGGAACCGCCACAGAAATTTTACAATTTTTAAGGTTTTTTTACTTGTCCGGCCATCGGGTTTCACATTTTTGTCTTTTCTGCCAATTTTTTATTCTTCCGCCCTTTGGAAATGTGCAAGCTGTTTAAAACAGGCGGCCGTTTTTTTACGTTTTCACCAATAAACGTATCCAAAATTGTTGCTGCACGGCTTTCCTCCGGCAGCCGGAAATGCAAAAACGCCGCGGCAGGCCGGAGCACCGGCACGCCGTGACGTTTCGTTCCGCACAGTCCCTCCAAGGCCATCAGCGCGCCATCATCCGGCAGAGCCGCTCCAGCCTTGGATAGGCATATTCAAAAAAGCCCTGATAGGCAGGGCAGAAATAGTTCAGGCCAATGCCCTTTTCAAAATAGTCTCTGTCCCTGCGGCAGCCCCCCCGGCACAGCGGGAACCACCGGCATACCCGGCACTTTTCTTCCACCGGGAGGCTCTGCTCCAGAAAGCCCAGCTCCTTTCGCCGGGCGTCCACCGCCTCCAGGGTATCCTCTGTCAGATTGCCGATGCAGTAACCGTCCAGCATATAAAAATCGCAGGGATAGACGCTGCCGTCGGCCTCAATGACGTACTGCATGGTGCAGTGCCCCAGCATTCCGCAGGCCTCCGGCAGCTGGCCGTTCAGCATACACAGCAGGTTGTCAAAATACCGGTGGTACTGCTTCCGCCCCGCCATTGCCTCCTGATACCACAGGTCGAAGGCTGTTTTGAGATAGGTTTCGAACAGCTCCGGCGTCAGTGACCAGGCGCTGCCGCCCCGCTCCTCTCCCAGGGGGTCCAGGCAGGGGATAAACTGCTGGTAGTGATACCCCTTCTTCCGGAAGAACCCATGGATCGACCGGTAGGCGCGGACGGTATTTTGGGTAACCACTGTCAGGATGTTGTAGTCCACGCCGAATTGCTCCAGGGTCTCAATGGCATGGGTCACCCGGCCAAAGGTCCCCCGCCCTGCCGCATCCACCCGGTTCCGGTCGTGGACCTCCTTGGTCCCGTCCAGAGATACCCCCACCAGGAAGTGATTCTCCGCAAAAAAGGCTGCCCACTGTGGATTGATCAGCAGCCCATTGGTTTGCAGGGCAAAATGCAGCCGGGCCTGATTTTTGTTTTTCCTTTTTGCTTCCGCCACCGCGTACCGGAAGAAATCCAGCCCGGCCAGGGTGGGTTCCCCGCCCTGGAATGCTATGGTGCACTCCTGGGTCACCGCTGCCAAAGCATGCTCCAGCACTGCGGACAGGGTGTCCCGGGACATCAGGCCATAGCTGGCAGTCTCCCGCTTGCTGGTCTCATCGGCATAAAAGCAATAATGGCAGCGCATATTGCACAGGCCGCTGGCCGGCTTGATCATCAAATGAAGTGAACGCATAAGCTGTCCTCCCGCCCTTTTGGTTCCCCTCATTCTATCAAAACTCCCCCGGTTTTGCAACCGGGGGAATTGGCTCAGCTGTTCTCCGACAGCTCCAGGCTGGCCTTCACAAAGGACAGGAACAGAGGATGGGGCTTGTTGGGGCGGCTCTTGAACTCGGGGTGGAACTGGACGCCCACATAGAAGGGGCTGTCCGGCAGCTCCACGGTCTCCACAATGTAGCCATCGGGAGAGGTGCCGCTGACGGTGAGACCCGCATCGGAAAGGGCCCGGCGGAAATCGTTGTTGAATTCGTAGCGGTGGCGATGGCGCTCGTAAATATGGTTCACGCCATAAGCCTCAAACATCTTCGTGCCGGGGACGATCTGGCAGGGGTAGGCCCCCAGCCGCAGAGTGCCGCCCTTGGCAACGCTGTCGCTCTGGTCCGGCAGGAAATCGATGACCTTGTGGGTGCTCTCCGGGTCGAATTCGCCGGAGTTGGCATCCGCCATCCCCGCCACACTCCGGGCAAAGGCGATGACGGAGATCTGCATACCCAGGCAGATGCCGAAATAGGGCACGCGGTTTTCCCGGCAGTAGTCCGCCGTGGCGATCATGCCGTCAATGCCCCGGCTGCCAAAGCCGCCGGGCACGATGATGCCTGCGCAGCCGCGGAGGACCTCGGCCACATTCTCCCGGGTGATGGTTTCGGAATCGATCCACCGGATATCCACATTGGCCCCCAGGTCAAAGCCCGCATGGCGCAGGGCCTCGGCCACGGACAGATAGGCATCGTGCAGCTGCACATACTTGCCCACCAGGCCAACGGTCACGGTCTTGTCCCGGGTGCCGATTTTGTGGAGCATGGTGTTCCACTCTGTCAGATCGATCTTGGGGGCATCGATATTCAGCTCCCGGCACACAATGCCGGAGAAATTCTGCTTTTCCAGCATGATAGGGGCCTCGTACAGGCTGGGCAGGGTGATGTTCTCAATAACGCAGTCCGGCTTCACATTGCAGAACATGGCGATCTTCCGGAAAATGCTGTCTTCCAGGGGCTCGTCACAGCGCAGAACGATGATATCCGGCTTGACGCCCAGGCCCTGGAGCTCCTTGACGGAGTGCTGGGTGGGCTTGCTCTTGTGCTCGTCGGAGCCCCGCAGGAAGGGCACCAAAGTCACGTGGATGAACAGGCTGTTGGTAGGGCCGACCTCCAGGGAGATCTGCCGCACGGCCTCTACAAAGGGCTGGGATTCGATGTCGCCGATGGTGCCGCCGATTTCCGTGATGACCACATCCGCATCGGTCTGCTTGCCCACCCGGTAGACGAATTCCTTGATCTCATTGGTGATGTGGGGAATCACCTGGACGGTGGAGCCCAGATACTCCCCCTGGCGCTCCTTGTTCAGCACATTCCAGTAGACCTTGCCGGTGGTCAGGTTGGAGTATTTGTTCAGGTTTTCATCGGTAAAACGCTCGTAATGGCCCAGGTCCAGGTCGGTCTCGGTGCCGTCGTCAGTCACAAAGACCTCGCCGTGCTGCAGCGGGCTCATCGTGCCGGGATCCACGTTGATATACGGGTCCAGCTTCTGGCTTGCCACTTTCAGGCCGCGGGTCTTCAGCAGGCGGCCCAGGCTGGCGGCGGTAATGCCCTTGCCCAACCCGGAAACGACGCCGCCGGTAACAAAAATATACTTCGTTGCCATGATACATCCTCCCTCTACACATAAAGACAATGCCGCACAATCCTTAGCGCCGAGACGGCGGGAATTGTGCGGCGCTGATTACAACAATAATCAACTTATTATACGCTTGTCAGATGCCGGATTGCAATAGGAAAGCGCCAACTTTTTAATTTCCTAATTTTGTAAAGTCTGCGCTCTCCAGCAGGGCGGTGTGGCGCCGCATCTGGCGGCAGATCTCCGCCGCCAATACCTGCATATCCAGCGGTTTTCCTACGTGGGAGTTCATGCCCGCTTCCAGGCAGGCTTTCACGTCGTCGGCAAAAACGTTGGCGGTCATGGCGATAATGGGGATGCCGCTTTCCGGCGGGCAATGCTCGAAGGCGCGGATGGCGCGGGTGGCCTCCAGGCCGTTCATCTCGGGCATCATCACGTCCATTAGCACGGCGTCAAAGGTGCCCTGGGGTGCGTTCTGGAACAACTCCACAGCCTCGCGGCCGTTCTCGGCGGTGGTGATGGCGGCACCCTGTTCTTCCAGCAGGGTCACGGCGATCTCCCGGTTCAGCTCGTTGTCCTCGGCCATCAGCAGGTGCAGGCATAGTAACCCACCCGCAGCTTTTGGGTAGAGGAAATCTCCTCAGCCTGCGCATGCAGGCCAAGGGCAGGGGAGAGGAACAGGCCGCCCAGCAGCAACAGCGCCGCCGCCAGGGCCAGGACCAGGTGCAGAAGGCAGGGACGTTCTGCAGCATTCATCGTGGCAACACTCCTGACAGAGAGGAATGGCCCCCTCTGGGAGGGGGGCTCCCGCGAAGCGGGTGAGGAGAGAGCCCAAAATAATTGTCTCTCCCTCAGTCAGCTTCGCTGACACCGCTTACGCGGCCAGGCTCCTCTGTCGCTTTGCGACATCTCCCCACACTGTGGGGAGTCACCCTCGCAGAGGGAGCCTTATAGGTGCTTACAGTTCTTGGATCGCTGCCAACACCTGGGCATGGGCCTCCTCTACGGGAGGCCACAGGGCAGGGTCGGTCAGGGGCTTGGGGCCGCGCACAGCCTCGCACAGGGCCGAGGATACCTGATACAGATGCTCCATCCCCAAATTCTGGGCCACGCCCTTCAGCGTGTGGGAAGCCCGGAACGCGGTCTCCCAATCCTGGGCGGCCAGGGCGTCTTTCAGCTGGCCAAAGCTGGGGTCGTTGGGGTACTTCAGCACAAACTTACGCACGAGGGCTTCGCTGGGGATGCGGCGGAGGGTGTCATCGTAATTGCCGCCAATGCGGGTGTAAAATTCCTGCAGGGTCATGATCGTGAATACTCCTTTTAAACTTCCTTATTCTACATCAAAATCCCGTTGTGTGGGGGGGGTAAAATAGACACGGACACGTGGTTTCTCTCGTGCTTGGCGTCGTACATTTTCAGGTCGGCACGGTGGATGGCATCGGCCAGCGGGTGGGCACCGTACACGCCGCCAATGCTGACGGTGGGCTTGATGTTCGGCAAGCCCGGCACGGTGATGCTCTCCACCCGGCGGCGAATCTCCTCCAGGCGGGAAGCAAAAATGTCCGAGGGGATGCTGGGGAAGAACAGCAAAACCTCGTCCCCGCCGTAGCGGATGAGGATGTCGCTGCTCCGGATGCAGTCGATAATGCCGCGCACGATCAGGCGCAGCGTTTCGTCGCCGGCCTGGTGGCCGTAGGTGTCGTTGACGGTCTTAAAATTGTCCACGTCGATCATCGCCACGCCCTCGGCATTGGCGAAAGCCTCGCTCTGCTCGGTGTAATAGCGGCGGTTGTAGGCGTTGGTCAGGGGGTCGCGGTAGAGGGCCTGGCTGTAGGCGCTCATGTTATCGCTCAGCAGGTTGCGGCCGTCCACGGTCAGCAGCGGGTTTTCTTTCAGCTTATTTACCAATTCCAGTACGCAGGGGGTGCCGTCCACCTCAATATACTTGGAAAGCACCTGATAGGCCTTGCCGTCGTTGAACTCCAGCTTGGAGATCTGGCTATGCTGGGTAAAGGCGCGGAAGGACGAACAGTTGCTGCAGGGCAGGTTCTTGTTCCACACCGCATGGCAGGGGTGATTGGTGGGTTTCAACTTGCCGGCTTCATCAAAAGTCCATACAGTATTCTTTTTCACATCCACCAGGCGCACTACGTCAAAGATCTGTTCCATGCCGCGCATCATGGCCTGCACGCCCTCGGTGGTGACGGAGCTGTTTGTTCTGTGCGTAAAGCTGGTAAGTGTAGACAAGCTTCTGGAAAACATGTAAAATAACACAATAGAATGCACGGTGCATGAGGCTTCTATTGCCATGAATAATGATGCGCGCCTGAGATTGTAGCAGCTGGGCGCGCATTTTTACCTCGGGATTCTGCGGGGTGGTGGCATGCAACAGTTTTTGCAGCTTGCGCATATCATCCTGCGAGAAGAAATACTGCGAGGTCGCCTCGGTCAGCTGCTGGGTCTGGGGGCCATGCAGATGCCGCGCCGCGTAGTCCGACAGGGTCAGCACATTGGTGGCGGCGCTGTAGTCGAACTGCACCGAGTGGGTGTGGTGGAGGAAGAAATCCGTCTTGATGGAGGATGCCGACAGCGCACGGCTGGTGTTGTCCTGCTCGGGCAGGTTGCTGTTGTGCAGCACCTTGGCGGAGATCTGCTGGGCTTCGGCCAGGTAGTCGTGGTCCACCGCGCCGCTGTGCAGTTTGCTGCGCAGATCCTCGCTGATCTCCACCAGGCACTCCATCAGCAGGGGATTGAAGGCGCCGCACTCGCCGTTTAAGATCATGTGCAGCGCGGTATCATGGTCAAAGGCTTTTTTGTAGCAGCGCTCGCTGGTCAGGGCGTCGTAGACGTCGGCCAGCGCTACGGCCTGGGCACCGATGGGGATGTCGTCGCCCTTCAGCCCGTTGGGGTAGCCGCGGCCGTCGTAGCGCTCGTGGTGCCAGTGGCAGATCTGACGCGCGGTTTTGACCAGCGGCGCGTCCTGCTCGAACGGCAGCTCGTGCAAAATCTTATCACCGATGGTGGTGTGGGTCTTCATGATCTCGAACTCTTCCTGCGTGAGCTTGCCGGGCTTGTTCAGGATGGTTTCGGGAATGTTGATCTTGCCGATGTCGTGCAGGGCGGACGCCATGGTGATGAGGCTGATCTCCGTCTCGGTCAGCGGGTACTTGTCGGTCATCGTGATGAGCTTGCGCAGGATCATCTCGGTGAAGGTGCGGATGTGCAGCACGTGCATGCCGCTCTCGCCATTGCGGAACTCGACAATATGGCTGAGGATGGTAATCATCAGCGAGTTGGATTTTTCGTTTTCGTAGATCTGGTCGGCTACCAGCTGCATCAGGCGCTTCTGCTTGCCGTACAGCATCAGGGTGTTGACCACACGGCGGTGCACCACCGCCATATCAAAGGGGCGGCTGATATAGTCGGTCGCGCCCAGATTGTAGGCGCGCTCTACGAAAGAGGTGGCGTTTTCGGCTGAGATCATGATGACCGGCAGTTCGTCGATCCAGTGATATTGATTCATGGCAGTCAGCACATCGAAGCCGTCTTTTACCGGCATCATGATGTCCAGCAGCAGCAGATCAATGCCGCTGTTTTTCTCGATCATTTCGATGGCCTGCTGTCCGTTTTCTGCTTCTAGGATCTCGTATTCCTCGCCCAGCATTTCGGTAAGGATGGCGCGGTTCATCTCTGAATCGTCAGCTATTAAGATCCGTTGTTTATCGCTCATTCAGTACCCCAGTTTCTTTTGCGGTAAATTTAACAGTTTTATACTTTATTATAGTATACGATATGACAAAAAAGCAATAGAAACCGGTAAATAAAAGTCGAAAACTGTCAAATGAGACAAAAAAGGGGATTGGATGCCGATAAAAAAGGCCCCCTCTGGGAGGGGGCTCCCGCGAAGCGGGTGGGGGGAGGCTGTCTCGCAGAGGGAGCCTTTCAATATCAAATAACGTAATCGTTCCCCACCTGATCCGTGTCCATCAGGTCGGCCAGGGTGATGCCGTCGAAAAAGTCCTGGATCATCGTGTTCAGCTTGCGCCACATGGGCAGGGTGCGGCAGTCCGCCATGCGGGGGCAGTCCACATGCTCCTGCTCTAGGCAGGCCACGGGGGCCAGGCTGCCCTCGGTAATGCGCAGGATGGCGCCCACAGTGTAATCCTCGGGCGCACGGGTCAACCGATAACCGCCGGACTTGCCCCGCAGGCCGGTGAGGTAACGCTCCTTCACCAGCCCTTTTACGATGGCCTCCAGATATTTTTCCGAGATGTCCTGCCGATGGGCAATCTCCTTTAAGGGGATATAGCCATCGCGCTGGTTCTCGGCAATATCGACCATGACCCGCAGCGCATAACGGCCCTTCGTTGAAATCATCATGTGTGGTACTCCTTTGTTCTATATTCCTATTATACAGGTCGGTAAATGGGAATGCAACAGGGGCGGGCAAAATATTTCTGCAAAAATTCCCTCAAACCCTATTGACAAATAGGGAATTGTGCGGTACAATCCAATCAACCTACAAGTGAGGTA
>ERZ773225.1737-NODE-1737-length-24594-cov-4.008680_pt1 | contig 24594 bp, 18 predicted proteins | sample MGYA00580993_ERZ773225 | MGnify/ENA primary metagenome ERZ773225 (study PRJEB29015, sample SAMEA2737748) | human gut metagenome | biome: human gut; feature: human-associated habitat; material: faeces | place: China | collected 2012 ...
GAGCCGGACGACAGCAGGTCCATAGACAGCGAGGGGCACGACTACTATTACGGCGTCGGCGCCCTGGCGAAGGTCTTCCTGAACAGGGATCTCCTGAAGGGGCTCTACGCCGAAGGTTCCATCCGCTACGGCCTCATGATGGGCGACTGGCAGAGCCATGATATTCAGGCTGACGGACAGACGGCAGACTGGGATGGCCGCGCCCCCTACCTCACCGCTCACGGCGGCCTCGGCTATATGTGGAATGTGACGGACAATGTGACGGCTGACGTGTACGCAAAATACTTCTGGGGCCACCTGTGGGGAGACGACGGCACGATCTGCGGCCAGCAGTTTGAGTTCGATGACATCTACTCGAGCCGCGTGCGCACCGGCGCCCGTCTCAACTTTAAGAAGGATGAGACCTTCAGCTGGTACCTGGGCGGTGCCTGGGAACACCAGTTCGACAGCAAAAGCCGCGGCACCATCTACGGCTATGATGTGCCTTCGACCGATTTGAAGGGTAACACGGCCATCGCCGAGGCCGGCGTGTTCTTCAAGCCCGCTGCCGATTCCGACTTCTCCTTCATGCTCGGCACCACTGGCTACTTTGGCGAGAAGCGCGAAGGCGTGACGGGCCATCTCCAGGTCAGGTACGAGTTCTAGTCTGACCTTCCATTAAAATAAAAGAAGCCTGTCCGAGCCGGTTATTCCGGAACGGACAGGCTTCTTTTCATATAGAGTGGAACGCAGGCGGAGGCTTTTCCCCTGCTTTTCCAGCAGGCGGGCTAGCGTTCGCCGGGGAAACTGTTCACGTACTGAATGGTAAAGTCAGGAAAGTTATCCACGAACTGTACTGTGAAATCCGGGAAGTTATCCACGAACTGCCATTCACCACACCTGTCGGGAAAATTTTTTACCCTCTTCACTTTGAGATCAGGAAAATTACTCACGCGCTTGACCTTAAAGTCAGCGAAGTTTCTGACCACCTTTACTTTTCCATAAAGTTTCTGCCCTTTGCACATACAATCAGAGACTCCGCCGGCATAGGCGCCGGGTGCGGAGAAAGCAACCGAAGCGCAGAGCGCCAGAAAACACATGATTTTTTTCATGGATTCACCCCTGAGGATATTCTTTCCGGTCATCAGGGCCGCCGGCGAAGGCCGGATGGACGTCAGAAATCAGTATGGAACCATGCGCTGGGATCCGAAGCGGCCGATAGGTTTTCTCAGCGTCTGATACGGCCCGAGTTCTCCGTATAGAAATACGTCGGACCGCACTCGCCCGTGAAGGTATCGAGACTGGTGAAGGTACTGTACCTGAGCGAAACGCGATCCCCCCTGCGCAGCCCTTCGAATTCCGGGACATCACCGTTTCCGGTGAGGATGTCGATGGTTCTTCCGGAATCGTCCCGGAGCAGAATGCCATGGGCGTCGGTATGATCGGTCTGCGGGTCGACAACGACACCGCTGACGCTGGCGTCCCCGGCTTCGCGATCCGGACAGACCGGAGCCCTGTCCCCGCCCACGGCGGGAGCGGAGACACCGAGGGCACGCAGTTTTTCTGCAGCGCTCCCGCGGCCGTATCTGGCAGCTTTTGTGTACCAGGCGGCAGCGGCTTTTTTGTCAGGATTGAAAATACCCTGATGAAGCATGAAGTCGCCCATGCCCTCATAGGCTTTCGCGTCACCCTGCTTTGCGGACTCGTAGCAGGCCTCAAAACTGCTGTATTCCCTGAAAACATTATGTCCGCTTTCAGCCGGGACGGGGCGGGAGAAGACGAAGACGGAGGCAAGCATGAAGAGACCGGCGATACTGCAATAACGATTCATGTTCTTCCTCATTTTGTGACAGTTGTGAAGGAGATCCCCTCTTATGGGAGAAGGCTGAGCTTATTCCCGGAACCTGCTCTCCAGTGAGACCAGATGCCATCCGCCCTTTCCATCAGTCCCGGCGGGGCGGACAACGGCCGTAAACGTGCCCGTCCGGTCCTTTTCATCTTCGGAATTGTAGATATACCCGGTCAGAAGGAGCTGCCCGCCGGAATTCCTGAACACTTTTTCAACCCGGGCGTAGTACGTGGCTTCCCCGTCAGCTGCGGGAAAATGGTAACGCGCACCGTCAAAATGGGCGGCCATCAGGATGCCGTTATGATCGCCGGCCTTCATATCTTCCCGGATGAAATCGTCGTCGATGGAGCTGTCCTGAACCGTCAGCCCGAAATATTTTTTTACGGAGGCCCTGACGTACTTCGCGTCGATGGTGCTGTCGCCGTACGGGCATCCGGGAGTGGTGCACTCTCTGATACGGGACTTGAAGTTATTGATGAAGTTATGCCGGATGCCGAACGCGATGAGATTCTTCTGTCCCCTGGCGCTTTTAAGATGCAGGACGCCGGGATCGCCGCTTTCCGCTGTGTCCGCGTTGTAGAGGCTGAGTTCCGTGAAGTTGCTCAGGAACGTGCTCAGTTTCTTCAGTTCTCCGGACTCGGGCGTGACCATCTGCCAGTCATCCTCAGCATAGGCCGGGCCGGCGGAAAGAAAGAGAAGAGCAGTAAAGAGGAGAAGGATCAGACAACGGGGGCCGGCATGAAGCATGATTCTGCTCGTCATGTGGATGACTCCTTCGCAAAGGGTGAACTCTCCAAAAAACTCTGAGGCGGCCGGAAGCGCCCGCTCAGCCTTTCAGGATCAGAAATAGCATTCTCTTCAGAACGCTGTCATCCGGCGCAGAGGACGGCGCCGGAAAATCCGGAAGCCGGCGTTTCAGGACCTTTTACAGCTGGCAGGATACGGATCCGGAGAGAGCGCCGGGATTCCTCTGCGGATCTTATTCCCGGCGCATGTGGTCTGAAACACAAAGGGGGCAGCGGGATATACCCGCGCCCCCTGGTTTTACTTTCCGAGAAGCCGTTCAACAAAGGAGCCGGCGTCCTTCTGAATGGACTTCAGATGATCGGCCCCGCGGAAGCTTTCAGCATAGAGCTTGTAGATAGCTTCCGTTCCGGAGGGACGTACGGCGAACCAGCCGTCCTTTGTGACGACCTTGCAGCCGCCGATGGGCGCGTTGTTGCCGGGCGCCTCGGTGAGGATCTCCGTCACGGGCTCGCCGCCGAGCTTCTTCAGATCCACTTTCTTGGGGGTGAGGCTCTTCAGCGTGGCGCGCGTCACGTCATCCACAGGAGAATCGATGCGCTGGTAAACGGGGTCGCCCAGCTTTTTCGTGATTTTCTTATAGAGTTTGCTGGGGTTCATGCCTTCTTTCGCGGTCATTTCCGCGGCGAGCAGGCAGAGCAGCGGGCCGTCTTTGTCCGTAGACCAAGTACTGCCGTCGAAGCACAGGAAGGAGCCGCCAGCGCTTTCCTCGCAGCAGAACCCGCATTTCCCGCTCGTGAGGAAGGGGACGAACCATTTAAAGCCGACCGGCGTCTCCACGATGCCGCAGCCGATGTGATCGGCGATACGGTTCAGCATGTTGCTTGTCACTACGGTCTTGCCGATGCCGCATTTCTTTGGCCAGTGCTTCCTCGTTTTCATGAGATACCAGGCGCACACGGACAGATAGTGGTTGGGATTCATGAGTTCTTCGCTGGTCACGATGCCATGGCGGTCAGAGTCGGGATCGCAGGCGAAGCTCAGGTCGAATTTATCGCGCATCCCGAGAAGCACGCTCATGGCCCAGGGGGAAGAGCAGTCCATGCGGATTTTTCCGTCCTTGTCACGGGGGACAAAGCGGAAGGTGGGATCAACGCATTTGTTCACGATGGTCAGGTTAAGGCCGTATTTGTCGGCGATGGGCTGCCAGAGTTCGAGGCTGGCGCCGCCGAGGGGATCGACGCCCAGTTTCAGACCGGATTTGGCGATAGACTTCATGTCGATGATGTCGGCAAGGCCGTCGACGTAGGCGCTGACAAAGTCAAATTCCTCGGTCTCGGGGGAAGAGAGGGCTGCCTCGTAGTCAATCCTGTGCACTTCCCTGTTGCCGCCCGCGAGAATTTCATTGGCGGCCTGCTCGATGCGCGAGGTCACAGCCGTGTCAGCCGGGCCGCCGTGGGGGGGATTGTACTTGAATCCGCCGTCCGAGGGCGGGTTGTGGGACGGAGTGATGATGATGCCGTCGGCGCGGTCAATGCCCTCATGGGTTTTGTTCCAGAGAAGGATGGCATGGGACACGCAGGGCGTGGCCGTATATCTGCCATCTTTGGAAACGCGGGTTTTGACATGATTGGCGGCAAGCACGCACAGGGCCGTACGGTAGGCTGCCGCTGACAGGGCATGGGTGTCAAAGCCGATATAGAGCGGCCCGTCAATGCCCTCGGCGGAGCGGTAGTCGCACACGGCCTGGGTGATGGCCTCGATATGCGCCTCGTTGAAGGTGCGTTTGAGAGATGAGCCGCGGTGCCCGGACGTGCCAAATGAGACACGCTGGCCAGGTACGGACGGATCCGGCTTTTCCGTGTAATAGGCGGCCATGAGGGCCGGGATATTTTCAAGCGTTCTGGGATCGGCGAGTTTGCCCGCCTCAGGATGAATGGACATGGCGCCTCCTCTGCAAGGATCCGGGTTTTGTATAAAAAACGGTATACACCTCAAAAGACTATACCCCACTTCCGTCCGCAATACCATAGCGGGCATTCTCCCCTCCCGCAGCCCGGCTCAGGGCACAAAAAAAGGGGCCGCGCCCGGATGACGGACACGGCCCCTGACGGAGTCTTCTGTAAGAGGAAGCTACTTGCCGAGCTTCACGGTGCGGAAGATGAGGTCTCCGCGGCGGTTAATCTGAAGGAGGATGGCGCCGCGCTTGGTGCACTCGCTCACCTGCTTCGTAAGGTCAGCCACGGTGGAGACAGGCTTCATGTTCGCCTTGACGATGATGTCGCCTTCGCGCAGGTCAGCGGCAGCGGCGGGCTTGTCTTCGTCAACGCTGAGGATGGCGAGGCCGCCGTCCTTGATCTTGAAGGCCTTGGCTTCATCCCTGGTGAGGGGACGCACGGAGAGGCCGAGCGTGCCTTCGGACTTCTTCGCTTCGCTGCCATCCCTGGTCTGGATGCCGTTTTCAGCGGAGAGGTTCTCGCTGCGGTCGCCGAGCTTCACGGTGAATTCCTTCGCGGCGCCTTCACGCCACACGGTCACCTTCGCGTCGGAGCCGGGAGCCTTCTTGGCGATGGCGGCGAGCAGTTCAGCGGTATCCTTGATGTTCTGGCCGTCAACAGAGACGATCACGTCGCCTTCCTTAATGCCGGCCTTGTCGGCGGGCTGGCCTTCCTGGACACTGGCCACGAGGGCGCCATGCGCATCCTTCATATCCAGGGCCTTGGCGGTGTTTTCATCGACATCCTGGATCACGACACCGAGCCAGCCGCGGCTGATCTTCTTGCCGCCCTTGAGCTTGGAGATGATGTCGTTGGCGAGGTCGCTGGGCACGGCGAAGCCGATGCCCTGGCCGGAAGCGATGATGGCGGTATTGATGCCGATGACCTCACCCTTCATATTCAGAAGGGGGCCGCCGGAGTTGCCGGGGTTAATGGCGCAGTCGGTCTGCAGGAAGTTGTCAAAGGCGCCGGCGTTGATGCGGCGGCCCTTGGCGGAAAGAATGCCGGCGGTGACGGAATGGTCAAGACCGAAGGGGTTGCCGATGGCGAGGAGCCATTCGCCGATCTTCAGGTTTGCGGAGCTGCCGAACTTCAGGAAGGGCAGCTGCTTGTCCACGTCAATCTTCAGGAGAGCGAGGTCGGTTTCCTCATCGGAGCCGATGAGCTTCGCCTTGACGGGCTCACCCTTGTACACGCTCTCGTCGAGGGTGACACGGATGGAGTCGGCGTCGGCAACCACGTGGTTGTTGGTGACGATGTAGCCGTCAGCGGAAATCAGGAAACCGGAGCCCAGGGACTTCTGCTTGCGCTTGGGAGCCTTCTGTCCCCTGTTGTTGAAGGGACCGCCGAAGAAGCGGTCGAATCCGGGGGGCATGTTGCGGAACATATCGCCGAACATGTCTTCAGGGCCGCTCACGTTGGCGGTGCGCTCGGTATTGATGTTGACGACGGCCGGACCGCTCGCGGCGGCGAGCTCGGAGAAATCGGGAAGATTCTCAGCCCTGGCTGTCTGGGCCAGAACGGAAGCCGTCAGAACAATGACAGCGGTAAAAGCTTTTTTCAGATACATACAGTCTCAATCTCCTTCAAAGGTGTACTGAGAGTTATGCAATTAGTGTGCCAAAAACATAGCAGGGGGAGGAAAAGCCGTCCGGCCTCGCCTCCCCCTGCATACATTCTTTCTCAGTCAGAGAGTGTCGTTAGTTCTTCTTGGCCTTGAGGGCTTCCTGAAGAGCCTGGAACATCACGCTGTTGTTGCTGGAGCCGGACTTCTGGTGCTGGCGCCAGGAGTTATCCTCGGGCTCACGGCCGGGCCTGCCGCCCTTGCGTTCGGGCTTGCCGGAAGAAGCTTCCTTTTCCTTGGGAGCGGGCATCTCGACGCCCTTGGGGGCGAGGGTGATGCGGCGGGCGGGGTCGACACGCTGGATTTCGAGCTCGACCTCGGCGTCCTTCTCAAGGTTCTGGAACTGGGCAGCGGTCTTGGTGGCGCGCATAACGCCTTCGGGGAGCAGACCGGTGATGCCGGGGGCGAGGGTCACGAAGAGGCCGAACTTGGAGTGGTTCTCAACCTTGCCGGTGACGCTGGCGCCCACGGGGAAGCGGGTCTCGACGTCAGCCCACGGATCGCCTTCGGCGTCGCGCATGCTGAGGGAAACGCGGTGATTCTCAAGGTTCACGTCCTTGATCTTGACCTTGACGGTGTCGCCGGGTTTCACAACCTCTTCGGGCTTGTTCACGCGGCGGCCCCAGGACATCTCGGAGATGTGCACGAGGCCTTCGATGCCGGGCAGCACTTCGACAAAGGCGCCGAAGGGAGCGAGGCGCACAACGCGGCCCTCAACGATATCGCCGATCACCAGCTTGGAGACGGCGTCATCCCAGGGGTTGCCCTGAGCCTGCTTGAGGGAGAGGGAAATGCGGGTATGCTCGCGGCCGTCGCGGCCCTTCTCCTTGGAAACCTTGAGGAGCTTGACCTTCACTTCCTGACCCACGCTCACGGCCTCGTCGGCCTTGACCACACGGGACCAGGACAGCTCGGAAAGATGGATCATGCCTTCAACGGCGGGAGCGACTTCGACGAAGGCGCCGAAGGGAGCGAGGCGGGTGACCTTGCCTTCGATGATATCCCCTTCCTTCACTTCGGAGAGGAACTTCTCGAGGCTGGCTTCGCGCTCGCGGTCAACGAGGGCGCGGTGGCTCACAACGATGTTGCGGCCGCGGCTCTCAACGCGGGTGATGAGGAACTGGAAGGTCTGGCCGGGCAGGCTCTCAGGCTCGCCGGCAGCCATCTGGCTTCCGGGGCAGAAAGCGGTCTTGCCGAGAATCTCGACATGGTAGCCGCCCTTGCAGGCGTCGATGACCCTGCCCTCAACCGGAATGCCGGCGTCCTTGGCGTTCTCGATGGCAGCCATGCCGGCGCCGTTCATGGAGCGGGAAAGGACGATTTCCTGGGAAGTGGCTTTGGTGACGTAGGCTTCGACTTCGTCGCCGACCTTCACCGTGAGGTTGCCCTCATTGTCGATGAAGTCCTTGCGATCCATAATGCCGTCAATCTTCACACCCACGTTCACGAAGACGCTGTCGTCGGTCACATCGATAACGGTTCCGGTAACCTTGTCCCCCTGTTTTACCCGTCCCTGAGCGTTTTCCTGGCTCGCCTTAAACATTTCGGCAAAATTCTCGCCAGAATCCTCAGTCGCGGTTACTTTCTCATCAGCCATATAAGATGTCTCCTTAAAAAGAGTATTTTGTCTGTTTGAGCAGTTCTAGGTAATGTATATTCTTTGAAAAATCAAGGGCTGGCACAGCGGTTTCGGGGACTCTTTGCGCAAATTTTTCCGGGCGCCTCCCGCCCTGTCCAGCTTCTGTTCTCAGGCTGTCCAGAAATCGGCCTGCCCGTCCAATTTCTGTACGGCGGACAGAAAGGCGGAGCCTCCGGAATCTTTTTTTCGGAAATTTTCAAAAAAAAGCTTGCAAAGCCCTTCTGATGTGCGTATACATGACCTCGCACCGAATGAGAGTGTCACGGCAAGGTAGCTCAGTTGGTCAGAGCATGCGGTTCATACCCGCAGTGTCGAGAGTTCAAATCTCCCCCTTGCTACCAGAAAGCAGGACCCCGGAAGCTCACAGAGCTCCCGGGGTTTTTTGTTGTCCCCGCCTTTCTCTTTCCCTCCGAACCCCGCCCTTCCCCATCTCTAAAGGATCGCGGGCTCAGGGACATCCCGGTCCGGGTCAGACAGGGGATTTCCATTCAGTCCCGTCTCCGGCCGGGGGGAACAGCTCTCCCCGGTTTCCCGTCAGGCTTTTCATCTCCGGCCGCCTGTGTGAGAATACCATTCCTGTACAAAGGCTCTTCCGCCGTTCAGCGCGCGGCATGCTGTCAGGATGCCGCGCGGCCGGAAACTCAGGACACGGATCTTTTCCGGCGCGCGTCCATGAACGGCCGGGATCCCTTCCCGGAATGTGAAGCACCAGACAGGAACCGGATGCTCCGGATCCCCCGCAAAGGAGGAAGCCATGAAGAAAACGGTGTTATTTCTCCTGTCCGTCGTCTTTCTGCTGGCGTCTAAGCTGGCCATGGCGGCGGAAGATACGTCTTCCCCGGGAAGGGGAAGCAGCAGTGAGGCAGATATGGAAAAGAAGACAGCCGCCGCGTCCGGGCTCAGGGACGTGTACTTCGCCGGAGGGTGTTTCTGGGGAGTGGAAGAGTACTTTTCACGGATTCCCGGGGTGAGCGGAGTTACGGCAGGATACGCCAACGGCAGGACGGAAAACCCGAAATACCAGGAAGTCTGTTCCGGGGACACGGGCTTCGCGGAGACTGTGCATGTGCGCTACGATCCCTCGCTCGTCAGTCTCCGGACACTCGCGGAGCACTTTTTTAAAATCATCGATCCCGTCAGCGTAAACCGGCAGGGCAATGACACGGGGAGCCAGTACCGTACGGGCATGTACTTCGTGGACGGGGAGGACGAAAAGATCCTCGCCTCAGTCATGGCCGCCGTTCAGAAGGAGTACGACAGGCCGCTCGCGGTCGAACTCATGCCCCTGAAAAACTACTATCCGGCCGAAGAATACCATCAGGATTACCTGAAAAAGCACCCTGGCGGCTACTGTCACATCAGCTTTGACAGCCTCAGGGATCTTGAGGGGAAAAAAGCAGGCTCCCTGGATCCCGCCAGATATGCCAGGCCTTCCGACGGAGAGCTGAAAAAACAGCTTACGCCTGAGGAATATGATGTCACGCAGAACGCCGGAACGGAGAGACCCTTTACCGGGAAGTACTGGAAGAATACGCGCCGCGGTATTTATGTTGATGTCGCGACGGGGGAACCCCTCTTCTCTTCCTCCGATAAATTTGAAACCGGCTGCGGCTGGCCGGGCTTCGCGAAGCCCATCGATCCGTCCGTGGTCACGGAGCATGAGGACAGAAGCCACGGCATGGACCGGGTTGAGGTACGGAGCCGCAGCGGCAGATCCCATCTCGGGCATGTCTTCACTGACGGTCCAAAGGACAGGGGCGGGCTCCGTTACTGCATCAACAGCGCTGCTCTCCGCTTCATTCCTTATGAGGAAATGGACAGAGAGGGCTATGGCGATCTCAAGCACCTGGTCAGATAATAATGAGAGCTGCCCGGGGCGGAATCCATCCCGGGCAGCGGGCGGGATGCTCCGGCGGGCCGGGAAATTTCAACTTCTGCTTCAATAATGCAGTCCCGTTTTTCCCGTCTGACGCCCTGCCCCGCTCAGAATCCGATCCTTTCATTAAGGAAACGCACGGCGCGCTCCTCATGATAGCAGGCCTCCCCCTTCGTGACGAAGCCCATGTGGCCGCCCCAGCGGGAGGCCTCGAACCAGAAGACCGGATTTTTTTCCGCTTCGGAAAACGGGTGGCACGCCGGCGTGCAGAAAGGATCGTCGAGCGCGTTCAGGAGAAAAACAGGCTTTCTGATAAAGGGAATGCGCGGCAGGACGGAAACGCGGCTGTAATAGTCCTCAGCGCTGCGGAATCCGAAGGCCGGGGCAGTCACGAGGTTGTCGAAGGTATGAAAATCCGTTATGCCCCCGACGTCAGCTCCCCCGGCGATATCGGGATAGCGCGAAAGCTTTTCCCGTACCAGGGGCAGCAGCTGTTTCAGAAGATAACGGCGGAACACCGTGTTCCGCGGGGTATCGATGAGATTTCCCGCCGTGACAGTATCGCAGGGATCAGATATGGCGATGCCGCAGACGACGGCCGGGGACACGTTATCTCCCCCGAGATAGCTTAGGGTCTGATGGGCTCCCATGCTGAAGCCTGCCAGAACGATGGGCAGGTCAAAGCGCTCAGCCCAGGCGGCGACGGCGGCAAGATCCCCTGTCTCGCCCATGTGGCTGAAGCGTCTTGCCCTGTTGATTTCACCGGAGGCGCCCCGGTGGTTCCAGGCAGCGCACAGCCCCCCTGCTCTTCTGAAGGCCCTGGCCATGCCGCGCACATACTTGCGCCGGGAATTTCCGCCGAGTCCGTGGGTCAGCACGGCCAGAAAACGGGGGCTTGCGGGAGACGGGTAAATATCGATATCAAGGAAATCGCCGTCCGGCGTGCTGATGCGTTCACGGCGCAGAAGGGAATCCCCTCCCTCCTGCCTGTCAGGGTAATCCACGCGCCTGAAAAGCGTGGGAAAAACAGTATTCAGCCGGCCATTTTGGAAAGGAAAAGGCGGCACATAGAGAGAGGATACAAGAGGCATGGAAGAGACTCCGCGTAAAGAGCAGACAGAAGGTAATCAGTCTGAAATGCATACCCCTTCAACAAAAAACAAGTCAAACGGAACGGAAGTATCCGGCGCGCCGCGCTTCCCTTCTGCCGGAAGGCATGCTCCGGACAGCAGCGAAGGCCAGCCCCGGAGAGAGGACGCCGGAACAAGGCCCCGCAGGACCGGCAAACCGTTTTCCCGTGAGGAAGGGCAGTCCGGGCACGGCTCTTCCCGCGGAGGCAGATCCTACACGCGCGAAGACAGAAAGGATTTCTCCGGACGCGGCGAGCGCCGTTTCTCCCATGACGACAGACCGTCTTTCCATCGTGACCGCAGCTATGACAACTCTGCGAACGGGTCAGATCGCGGTTTTTCCCGCGATGAAAAACCGTCCTTCAGCCGTGACCGCCGCCCCGGCAGGCCCTACACGCGCGAAGACAGAAAGGATTTTTCCGGACGCGGCGAACACCGTTTCTCCCATGACGACAGACCGTCTTTTCAGCGTGACCACCGCTATGACCGCTCCGGGGATGGGACCGATCGCGGCTTTTCCCGTGATGAGAGGCCATCCTTCAGCCGTGACCGCCGCCCCGGCAGACCGTACTCCCGCGAAAACAGAGAGGATTTTCCCGGACGCGGCGAACACCGTTTCCCGCATAACGACAGGCCGTCTTTTCATCGTGACCGCAGCTATGACAACTCTGAGAACAGGTCAGAGCGCGGTACTTTCCGCGACGAGAGACCGTCCTTCAGCCGTGACCGCCGTCCCGGCAGACCCTACTCCCGCGAAGACAGAAAGGATTTTCCCGGACGCGGCGAACACCGTTTCTCTCATAACGACAGGCCGTCTTTCCAGCGTGACCGCAGCTACGACAACTCTGAGAACGGGTCAGAGCGCGGTTCTTTCCGCGATGAGAGACCATTTTCTGACAGTGAGCGTCATCCCGGAAGGCCGTATATGCGGGAAGACCGGGCAGACAGCACCCCGCTCGGAGAACGCAGCTTCTCCCGCGATGGCAGGCCGTCCTTCAGCCGTGACACCGCGCCGCGCAGTGACTCTTCCCGCGGCGGATACCGCGGGGACAGCCGCCCCGCCCCTTCGTCAGGCGATGACGGCCGGAGCGGGTACGTGCAGCGCAAGCCCTTCGCGAAGCGCTGGACTGTCGATGAGAAGGACGAGCAGGATTTTCTCCGCGGGAGCCAGTTCGACGGCCGCGACGGGTACGATGTGATCATTCTGGGAGCCGGTGCCTCAGGCCTTTCCTGCGCCCTGCGCTGCACCGAGCTCGGACTCTCCGTGTGCGTCATCGACAGGGAACGCACGCCGGCGCGCAAGCTGGCCATCTGTGGTGGCGGACGCGCCAATTTCACCAACTCCTCTCTCACCCCGGGCTGCTACCTCTGCGGAACGCCGGGTTTTGTGGATCCCGTGCTGGACGCCTTCAGTACCATGGGCATGACGCGTTTCATGGACAGCCTGGGACTGCCCTGGGAAAAACGCGAGGGCGGCCGCTACTTTCTGGCGACGTCCGCGCGCGATCTTGTGAGCGCCCTTATCCGCGGCTGCAAAAAGGGACGCTTTGCCCTGCGCACAGGCCTGAACGTGCCCGCCGACGGCGTCCGTGTTTCTGACGGAAGCGTGACGCTGACCGCGAAGGACGGAACTTCGGTAAAGGGCAGACACCTTGTGCTGGCCCTGGGCTCCCCGGCCTGCCCCGCCGTGGGCGCGACAGGTTTCGGCTACGCCCTCGCCCAGGCGCTCGGCCACCACGTCATCACGCCCGAAGCGGCCCTGACACCTTTTATCCTGCCTGAAGATTCCGCTCTTTTCGGACTGCAGGGGGTGAGCCTGCCCGTGGAGCTGACTGTCGGAGGGGAAACAAAGCGGACCTTCCGCGACGATCTTCTTTTTACCCATGAAGGCCTCTCCGGCCCGGCCGCGCTCAAGGCGTCGCTCTTCTGGCACAGGGATGAGCCGGTCACCATCGACTTCTTCGCCGGCCAGGATCCCGGCCCCATTTTCAGCGATGAACAGTGCGGCAGGGGCACGCCGCGCTCCATCCTCTCAAAACGCATGCCCCAGAGCCTCGTGGACAGCCTCGTGCCCGCGGAGCTCCTCGACCGCCGCTGCGCCGAAATAGCTAAAGCGGAACGTGAAGGTCTCCTGCAGAACCTGAGAAAGTACACCCTTGTTCCCGCGGGCACGGCCGGCATCAGATTCGCGGAAGTCTGCCGCGGCGGCGTGGACACGTCCGAAGTGGTGCCCATGACCTTCTTCAGCCGCGTCGTGCCGGGGCTTTCCATTATCGGCGAGCTCCTCGATGTCACCGGCCTCCTCGGCGGCTATAACCTGCACTGGGCTATCGCGTCGGGCCGCCTCGCGGCCATAGCTCTGCGCACGCGTCTCGGCTAGAAAAAACAGGCCAGAAAAAACAAAGCGCCGGGGAAGAGCGTTTTCCGCCCTGCCCCGGCGCTTTTTCAGTCTGTAAGCCTTTTATACTTCAAGCAAAGATTTAATTTCCTTCTTTTTTCCGCCGCGGGAGATGCCGGGGCCTTCCATCGTGCTGACGCCGTTATTGCCGCGGCTGACCCTGACCTGAACGTCGATTTTTTCCTTCAGCTCCTCCACGTGGGAGATGATGCCGACGAGGCGGCTTCCCCCCTGCCGCAGGGCAGCGAGCGCGTTCAGGGCCGTTTCCATGGCCTCCGGATCCAGGGTGCCGAACCCTTCATCGAGGAACATGGTTTCGATATGCGAGCTTCCGTGCGAAAGCGAAGACAGGGCCAGAGCCAGGGAAAGGCTCACGAGGAAGGATTCGCCGCCCGAGAGATTGCGGGCGCTGCGCCGCTCGTTTTCCTGCCAGGAATCAATGACGTCAAAGTCGAGGTTTAAGTTTCCTCCTGTCTCCAGCGTGTAGCGTGGGGCGAGATTTTTCAGCTGGAGGTTGGCCTCCTGCGCCAGTGTGGCAAGAGTCAGGCTCTGGGCGAAGTTGCTGAATTTACCGCCTGACGAGGAACCGATGAGATTATTGAGATCATCCCAGCGTTTAAGCTCATCATCGGCTTCCCCGCTCTCCGCAATGAGCGCGTTTTTCTGCCCGTGGATCGCCGCGTCGCGGGCGAGATCCGCGCTAATCGTGCCGCGGCGCCCGAGCTTCTCCGCGAAGACGCGTTCAAGTTCCTGCAGCCGCGCTTCAAGTTCGGCGATGCTCATGTCCGTGGCCCTGGAAGCGGCGAGGGTGTCGTATTTCTTCTTCGCGGCCTCCTCCAGCGCTTTCTGACGATCCAGTTCCCGCTGCAGGGTCCGTTCCTGTTCCTCAAGCTTTTTGTGTTCGTCCCCGGGAAGCAGGTCACGGGCCCAGGCTGCTTCGTCCGCGTAGCCGGTCTCCCTGAGAGCCTGGCTGAACGCGGCCTGCGCTTCGTCCCGTGATGCCGTGAACGTGGCGAGCCCGTTCGCGAAGGCCTGCCGCGCGCGCCCGAGAGCCTCTCCGGCCGCCGCGAGCGCGGATCCGGCGCCGGCCGCCGCTGTCTCCGCCGTTTTTCTCCTGCCTTCGGCGTCTGTCTTCTTCAGGCTGAACGTGTGCCCGGTCTGCCGCGCCTGGTTCAGGAGCGACTGCGCCCTGTCCCGCTCCGCGGCCAGTTTCCGGATTTTCTTCAGGAATTTCTTTGCCTTTTCCGCGTCCGCCTGCCACTTTTCCGCAGCGCGGGCAAGGACGGAGGCGGCATCAGACGCGGACGCGCTTTCCGGAAGAATGACCTGGCACGATCCCGCGCGGGCGAGGCATTCGGCGCGCCCGGCGTCAAATCCGGCGTTCAGGCGGGCGAGCTCCTTTTCCCCTGTGGCGATATCGCGGCTGAGGGCCTCTATGAGCCTCTGGCTGCCCGCAATATCGCCGTCCAGACGGGATGCCCTGTTCTGCAGTTCCCTGAGCTTCTTTTCCGCTGCGCCCATGGCCTCCTTTCTGAGGTCCGGGAGCGGCGCGCCTTCGGCATAGGGATGAACCGTGGAGCCGCACAGGGGACAGGGCTGGCCGGCAGTGAGCCTGTGCCGCTCTTCCTCGAGATCGGAAACCCTGCGCGCGAGCAGGTAATTGTCCTTCAGAAGGTCGTATTCCTTCTGGCTGAAGGGGATATCCTTTTCCCGGAGTTCACTGAGAACACGTTTGTCCTCCTCCGCTTTCTTCCCCGCTGCCCTGCGCTGCTCTTCTTTCTGCTCAATGCCGCTTTTCTGGGTGGCGATGGAGCCGCATGTGACCTGAAGGGAGCGGATGGCGTTTAACGTGGACGAGGCGAGCGTGGCGAGGTCATCCCAGTATTCCGGACTTTTGCCATCGAGCGCGGCGTCAAGATTCTTCTGCGCAAGGGTAAGGGCTTCATCCTTCTCTCTGACTGCCCTGTCAGCTTCTCCGGCCTGCCGGGTGGCATTTTCCTCATCGAGGACTGCTTTCCTGAGATTTTCCGAGGCCCGGGCGGCATCCTGTTTTCTGGCCCCGAAATCGGCGAGCGCCGTTTCAAGGCTTCCACAGAACCCGTCCAGACCTGCCTTCAGCTCCGCGCTGCCGCTCCGCTCACCTGCGGCGCGCATGGCCTGAATCATGGCCCCTGTCCGCTCCTCGCCGGATTGCGTGCCGCTTACGCCGGATCCGTCCAGTTCTTTCAGAAGAGTCTGGGCGTCGTCGGCTATCCTGCGGCGGTTCTTCAGAACGGCGTACCCCTCACGGAGCCCCGCGGCTTTTCTGCTCCGCTCAAGCCTCTCCCTGGAGGGCTCAAAATTGCTGATCTCTGCTATAAGAGCCTTTCCCCTGGCTTCGGCCTGCGCGCGTTCCCGTATGGCGCTGTCCATGCTGACGGCCCACTCACGCGCGCTCCGTACGGCCTGCTGCTCTTTCTGATTCGCCGCGCAGTCAGCATCGATGGCCTTCTGCTCTGCTTCGAGCGCTGCCCTTTCCCCGCTGCTGAGCACCCCCCGGCAGTCGGCGAGCCGCTGGTGTAAGAGCTCTGATTTTTTCGCGGCTTCGCCTCTCATTCTGAGGCAGCGCCGGGAAATGGCGGAGTAGAAGTCCGTACCCGTAATTTTTTCCAGGATGTGGGCGCGGTCAGCCGGCTGGGCGTTCAAAAAGCGCGCGAACTGCCCCTGGGTCAGCATGACAGACCTCGTGAAACCGTCGAAATCCATGCCCACAGCCTCAAGGACGGCTCTGCTCACTTCCCTGATTTTATCGATGGGCTTCCCCGGAGCGCCGGTCATGTCTTCGAATTCCCTGTACGGCGCCTGGAGCCTGCCATCCGCTTTGCCGCGGGCGCGGCGCTGGGACCAGAGGGCCCGGTATCTTTTTCCTCCGGCCGAGAAAATAACCTCGGAAAAACAGTTTACCTGCTGCCGGCTCATGATCTCGTTGCCGCCCGTGCTGATGCTGGAAAGCCTTGGCGTCTGGCCGTAAAGGGCGAGCGTGATGGCGTCAAGAATGGTTGTCTTGCCCGCGCCCGTGGGGCCGGTGATGAGAAAGATGCCTTCGTCGGAAAGTTCCCTGTCCGTAAAGTCGATGACCCACTCCCCGGCAAGGCTGTTCAGGTTACGGAAACGCAGCTGCTCGATTTTCATGAATCTCCCCCTCAGTTCTCCGTCTCCGTGCCCTGCCGCGCTTCAGGGGCGCCTTCGGGATGTTCCTCGAGATCCCGCAGGACCTTCTGGTAGTACCCGCGCAGGGGGCCGCGTTCCTCTTCCCTGACGCCGCGGCTGTCGAGAAGCTTCTCGAAAACCTCGTCCGGTGTGAGGCTCGCGAGATCTTTCTCCCTTCCTTCAAGCCCTTCGGAAACCTTTGGCGGAATGGCTTCCGTATGCAGAATAACGGGCCTGTCTTTCGGAGAGACGCCCCGCTTTTCAGCCTCTTCCGCGATGACACGATCAAGATTTTCCCTGAGGGAGCGGCTCGTGCCCTCCGCGCACCGGATGTCGAGCCACATGCCGGGGTGTTCCCAGACGTCCTTCCGGAGCATGCCGCGCAGCTCCTCTGTGCCGCCCGAGAGACGCTTCAGCTCCCGGAAGCGCGGAACGGGAACGGGCTGAACCCCGCAGGATCCCTCCTCTCCGATATCCAGGATGACGACCTCTTTGCCGGCCGTTTCGTCGAAACTCATGGGGAGGGGTGAGCCGCAGTAGCGCACGTTTTCCATCACTTTGCCCCCCACCTTCAGCTTCTGCGGGGAATGAATGTGCCCGAGCGCCACGTAGGCGAAGCCCCCGGCAAAATTCTCCGTCGGGATTTTCCCGAGCGTGCCCACAAGGATGGGACTTTCTCCGTCACGGGCTGACGCTCCGCCCGCGAAAAGATGGCCCATGGCGATGAGAGGGAGTGCGGGATCCATTTTTCTGGCTGCTTCACGCACGGCAGCGTAATGGGCGGCCACGCCTTTCGCTATGGCCGACTCCCTGTCTTCGGGATCGTCGCCCTCACGGCAGACGCGCACATCCCTGTCCCTGAGATAGGGCACGGCGCAGACAAGGGCCGCCGTTCTGCCGTTTCTGTCCTTAAGCGGGATCACTTCCTCCTCCACACTTTCGGGCATGCAGCCGATGACGCGCACGCCGATCCCTTTCAGCACATCGGCCGGGGCGTTGAGCCTGGATGGCGAATCATGGTTGCCGCCCGTGACGACGGCCTGCCGGCAGCCGGCGGAGCCGAGGCCGGCCAGGAAGGAATAGTAAAGTCCGGCCGCGTCGTTGGGAGGCATGACCTTGTCGAAAATATCGCCCGCCACAAGCAGGGCGTCGATGTGTTCGCTGGCGATGAGATCCGTGAGCCAGCCGAGGAACGCTTTGTGTTCCTCGTATCTCGGGGCGTCGTAGAGGGCTGCGCCGAGGTGCCAGTCGGAAGTGTGCAGGAGCTTCATAATGACTCCGGGGAAAAGGGCGGGCCTGTTTTTGGCAGGGAGACGCGGTCCGGAAACAGACGTAGGGAGGCAGGCGCCGCGTTCAGAAAGACAGCCTCCCGGAAAAGACGCGGGAAAAAAACGTGTCTGCGCGGGGCGCGGGACACATTTCAGCGCCGCGCTGTCAGAATAACAGAAAGCGCGCCGTACGTTTTTTTCTTAAAATTCCGGCGGCCCTGACCGCAGAGACAAAAAAGCGGGCCGGAAAGGCGTCCGGTCCGCCGTAAAAAGCGTGGGAAGGGAGAGCCGGCTCAGGACAGATCCCCGCTCGTCATGAGCATGGCAAAAAGTTCGGTGCGCGAGCGGGCGAGCCCCCTGAGGCTTCCCTCGATCATGGCGTTGAGGGAGCCCTTGGGCGTGTCGCCGCAGACGCGGAAGTCAGTGCGCACGCCGAAGACAGGAATTCCCTTGGCGTAGGCGTAGCCGATTTCAAAGGCCGTACCGTCGTCCACCTGGGGGCCGTCAAGAAGAGCCACCACGGCTTTGCAGGAGATAATGCCCTCGAGATCGCGCTGAAGAATCCGGGCTGGCGCCTCATCGCCCCACTCCGCGATCTCTTCCTGGGTGATCAGATCGCCGGGCCAGATGACTTCGTGGCCGGCGGTCAGAAGACGTGCCTTGAGAGCCTTGTGCCATTCGCGTTCGGCTTCGGAAAAAAGCGGCCCGGCCTGATAGATTCTCATGGTGCAACCCCCTTCAGAAAACGATGAGCCATGATACCGCATTTGCCGGCTGTTGGCGATAGCCGCGAAAAAAGCCGGCCCGCCGCGTTGCGGACACGGCCGCGGGCGTTTAGGGTAAAGGGAAAGAGACCGGCATGGCGCCGGGCTCCCACTGCCCTGAGGCAGAAAGGAACGGCGCGTTTTCGCGCTCCTGAAGGAGACGGCATGAACCGGAAGAAAGAAGAGACGGGGTCGGCGGCAGGACCTGTGTGCGGAATCATCCTGGCGGCCGGCTTTTCCACGCGCATGGGCCGTTTCAAGCCCATGCTTCCCTTCGGAGGAAAAAGCGTGCTCGCCCACGTCATAGAGACGTGGCACAGGGCAGGCGTGCGGCATGTGGTCGTCGTGGGCGGTTTTAAGAAGGAGCTTACCGGGCGCTGCGCCAGGGCGTGCGGCGCTCTTTTCGCGGAAAACCCGAGGCCTGAAGACGGCATGTTTTCCTCTGTGGCCGCGGGGCTTGCCTGTGCCCTGAACGCTTTTCCCCAGGCCGGATGGTTCGGCGTACAGCCTGTGGACATTCCCCTGATCCTGCCTGAAACCATCTCCGCCGCCGTCAGGGCCGCTGAAACGTCAGAGGCCGGCTACGTGATTCCCGTCTGCGGCGGATTCAGGGGACATCCTCCCTTCCTGAGCCGGGCCGCGGCCAAAGCGGCGCTCACCATGAACCCGGAGCGGGGACTCCAGAGCGTGCTCGGAGAACTTTCGTGCGGGGAAGTGCCCGTAAACGATCCGTATATCAATATGGATATGGACAGGCCGGCTGACTACGACAGGGCCCTCGCCATACTGCGGAAACGGGAAGAGGATTCCGCGCGCAGGGAACAGAACAGAAAAGTGACTGCCTGGGAGTATTTCCCGGCGGATGCGGCAGCGCTGCCGGACCATGGCAGGCTGCCCCGCGAAACGCCAGAAAATGTGCAGCGGGTGAGGAAAGGATATGAGAAAGGATTAGTCAATGGCGGAAACGGAGCTGGAAACGCCGGCACAGGAGCCGGAGAAAGCTCTCGCGAAGTCAGCGCACTTCTGGCAGCGGTAATGCCCGGTCACCTCGTCGCGTTCCCAGCCGTGCGCGGCAAGATGCTCACGCAGGTGTTCGGCGTCGATGTCGGATTCGGTGCGGCCGCAGATGGCGCAGGTAACGGTATGAATGCCATTGATGCTGGTAATGGAATGATGCATAAAAAATACTCCTTTTATGATGATACTGATGAAAGATGAAATAAGCGGAAAAGCACACGCGTACACAAAAGAACGCCCGCGGAAGAACTCCGCGCTTCTTTCATGTATTTCGTATGCCACCGGTGAACAGTTGCTGCACAGCGGACCTGCAACGTTTTTATGTCCTTTCTGTGCCGGAGAGGGCGGTCACACACCTGCCCTCATGATGTAAAAGTAGTGCACCCTGCGGCAAAAGTCAATGCATTTTTGTTAAATGATGAAAAAAGCCACAGTTTTTCGGTTTCCTGGCCCGAAGTATGCATAGAAAAATGGCAGAACCTGTGCTATGGAGTAATTCTATGTTCAGAAAATATATGGCTGCCTTACTTCTTCTGCCCATCCTTTCCGCCGCGGCCTGCGTGAGCGCCTCCGCAGGGGAGCATCCGGACGCCGGAGGCGCGGCTGTGCCCTGCCCTCCCGGATACGGCCCCCAGATACCCGGCGGCATGGGACAGGCCAGGGACTGCCTTGCCGATCTACCGGCTGACAAGCAGAAACGCGCGGTACAGATAATGGAAGAGGCCATGCCCGCCCTGCGTGACCTTGACGGCCAGATCGGCGCCAAGCGCAGGGAACTCGAACAGCTCAATTTCAATGACGGCAGCGATCCCGAGCAGCTGGCGCGCCTCGGCCGCGAACTCCAGGAACTGCGTGACAGCATGAAGGAAAAGCTCAGCCAGGTGTCCGACCGCCTCAGAACGGAAACAGGGCTTGACCTGCGCGTTCCCGATACGAGGGGATGCCGCAGCATGCAGCGGGTTTACATGCGCGGCAGAATACACGGCCACGAATAGCCCCCGGCCTGTATGAAAACCATGCAGAAACAGTTACTGTGGACAATAAATAAACACCTGTCATGTCCGGTATATTTTAGTCCGGACTGCCGGAAGACTTCCTCCCCCGGAGGAAAGGATGAAAGCCGGAATTTCTGACTGCACGGCAGCCCCGCGCCTGCGGGGAAAAAGAAGCCTCTCCCGGTTCCCGCCTTTACTCGGGGGAGAACGTCCACCAAGCATGGCCGCCGGTTCTTCCGGCGGTTTTTTGTTATCCCTTTCTTTATGGAATGCGGCCCGTCCACGGCGGGGCAGAGACGAAAAAAGCCCTCAGGACCGGAGCGGTCCGGAGGGCTTTGCAGCCTGTGTTGCGGGAACAGGGCTACTCGTCCCCCTCCCCGCCGGCGGAATCGTCCTTTCTGGCGTTCTTGCGGCGATCCCAGATGTGCATGTCCTTCATTTTCTGACGGCGCATGCGCTGCAGGGATTTGCAGGCAAGAGAAGAATTTTTGCGAAAGCCCCACTTTTCCTTGTACTCCTCGGGTGTGAGATTGTGGATCCTCAGGTGGCGTTTGGTGATCATCTTGAACTTCTGGCCGCACTCAAGACAGGTCACGGAATTTTCCCTGATGGATTTTCTGGGATCCAGGCCTTCCGTATCAACTTTTTCTTCGGCCTGGCCGTCGTCTTCCGTGTTTTTGTCCAGTGTGCTGCGGATAGCGCGAACAAGATCATTGATGTAGGTAACAATCTCCTCTGCGGACATGGACCTAACGCCGGCCTGGGCTTTGGTAATAGCCAGGGCCTGGATCATGGCCTCATCATGTTGAAGAGTGCTCATCCTCTCTCCTTCGCATGACTGCTAAAAGCAATCCAGCTTCTTTTTTTTCTTTATTGGTTCTACACAGGGTTTCATACTTTGTAAATACTCAATGCAGGAAAAAACGTAATTATTTTTTTCTTTAGCCAGGATGCCCCATGTCTTAACGCACAACGTAATGATAATGCATTCAAATTTCTGTATAGAAATAAACGATTTTTCGATTTTGTATATGGTAAAAAAACAGGGTACCTGCGGATCCCCTGTCATTTTGCGCAAGTCATTTCCGGACACTATGCCAGCCTGGCCGGACTATATGCCGGCCCGCGCCCGACTCCTTGTATAGATCTGATCAGATATGCAGCATCTATCCCCCGTTTCTTTGCTATACCACGCTTTCCCGTCTGAGCATCTTGGGGAACGGGGTCAGCCGAATGTTATTCTTTTCTGTACAGCGGCTCCACCAGGCTCTGTTCCGCGCCTCTGCCCGCGCAGGGGGAATTATCTTCTTTAAAGAAAACCGGACAGGATAACAAGCCTGACCGCGTATTCCTTTTTCCGGAATGCAGGCCCGCCTTTCCCTCTTCCCTCCGCCCTGGTTCGTGACGGGAACCGCCCGGGAGGGGCCCTGCTGCTTCTCCTGATCCGGCCCCGCGCGCGGCAGCAGCCGGCATGACGTCATTTCCGGACCCCGGCCTGGACGTGACACGTGACCTTGACACAGGATAGCTTTTTTCGCAGGGATTATCCCCCTGCACGGAAAAAAGTTTTTTTGCCCGATAATTATTGACTTTGAAATCCATTTTCAATTATACCAGCCCTGTACCACGGGATGGGACAGCTGCGCGCTGCGATCTGCCTGTCCCCGCGTGCCGCCGGCAAGCCTGAACGGGGTCCGGCGCAGAAGAAGCAATGGAGGTTTCGGATGAACGATAAAGAAAACGCTAGGACGGCCGCGGCGGGCAATGCCTCTCCGGCCGGGAAAAAGGGATACCGCATAGCTCTGGCCGGCAACCCGAACTGTGGCAAGACAACACTTTTCAACGCCTATACGGGATCGCGCCAGCACGTGGGCAACTATCCCGGCGTCACCGTGGACCGCAAGGAAGGCACGATCAGCGTGGACAACACGCCGGTCACCCTGGTCGATCTGCCCGGCACCTACTCCCTGACAGCTTACTCCCAGGAAGAACTTGTGGCCCGCGACGAGCTCAGCCTCGGCAGGGTGGACGCTGTCATCGACTGCGCTGACGCCTCGGCCCTCGAACGCAACATGCTGCTCACCGTGCAGATGATGGAAATGGGCATGCCCGTGGTCCTCGCCTGCAACATGATGGACGAGGCCCGCAAGGCCGGCATCCATATTGACATGCAGAAGCTGTCCGAACAGCTCGGCACCCCTGTCCTGCCCATTGTCGCCCGTAACGGCGAAGGCATCAGGGAAGTGGCCAGAGCCGCCCTCGATCTCGCGAAAAAAGGCCGGAAGGAACCGCTTCACATCAATTACGGCCCCGAGCTCACCGAAGCCGTGGAGGCTCTTGAGAAACGTCTCAGCGAGGAGAAGATCCTCATTGACCGTTATCATCCCCACTGGACGGCCCTGAAGCTCCTGGAAGGCGATACCAAGGTACAGGAAAGCGTGCGCGAAGCCCGCCCCGACCTCGCTCCCGAAATCCTGTCCTACTGCGAGGGCATCGAGGAAAAGGTCAAGGCCGCCACGCAGGCCACCTGCGAATCAGTGATTACCGACGCCCGCTACGGCTATATCCGCGGCCTGCTCGCCCAGGGCGTCGTCAAACAGGACCCCGGCAAGGATCGTCTGGCTCTCTCGGACCGTCTGGACAAAATCCTCACCAACAGGTTCCTCGGCCCGCTCATCATGATCGGCGTTCTCTACCTCATGTTCGTGATCACCTTCAACCTGGGCGCCTATCCTCAGGAATGGCTTGAGGATTTCTTCGCCTGGATGGGATCCGAGCTTGGCGATCATATGGATGACGGCCTGCTCAAGTCCCTCATCTGCGACGGCATCATCGCCGGTGTCGGCGGCGTGGTCAGCTTCGTGCCCCTCATCGCCATCATGTTCGCCCTGATAGCCTTCATTGAAGACAGCGGCTACATGGCCCGAATCGCCTATATGATGGACCGCATCTTCCGCTTCTTCGGCCTGCACGGCGCCTCGGTCATGCCGTACATCATTGCCGGCGGTATCGCCGGCGGCTGCGCCATCCCCGGCGTCATGGCCACCCGGACCCTGCGCTCCCCCAAGGAAAAGCTCGCCACCCTGCTGACCCTGCCCTTCATGTGCTGCGGCGCCAAGGTCCCCTGCTTCCTCCTGCTCATCGCCGCCTTCTTCCCGAAGAGCCCTGCCCTGGCCTTCTTCCTCGTTCTCTGCTGCGGGTGGGTCGGCGCCCTGCTCATGGCTTCCCTCCTGCGCCACACCATTATCCGCGGCGCAGGCACCCCCTTCGTCATGGAGCTCCCGCCCTACCGCCTGCCCACTATCTTCTCCATTCTGATGCACATGTGGGAACGTACCTGGATGTACCTCAAGAAAGCCGGTACCATCATCCTGGCTATTTCCATTGTCATCTGGGCTGCCATGACCTTCCCGTCCCTGCCTGATTCCCAGAAGGCTCCCTTCGAGGAGAAGGTTGCCGCCCTTGAGGGCCAGCAGAAGGGGCTCCAGGAAGACAGCGAACAATACAAGGCCCTGCAGGACCAGATTGATGAGGCGAATAACGACCTCGCCGCTGCCCAGCTGCGCTACTCCTACGGCGGCCGCATCGGCGTGGCCATCGAGCCTGTCACCAAATACCTCGGCTTCACCTGGCGCACCAATATCGCCCTTGTGGCCGGCGTCGCCGCCAAGGAAGCCGTTGTTTCCACCCTGGGCACCGCCTACTCCATGGGCGAGCAGGATCCCGAAGACGCAGCGCCTCTCGGCGAGCGCCTGAAGCAGGATCCGGACTTCACCCCGGCCGTTGCCCTCTCCCTTATGATCTTCATCCTCTTCTACTCCCCCTGCTTCGTCTCCCTTGTTGTCATCAAGTCCGAGGCGGGCGGCTGGAGATGGCTCTTCTTCAGCATGATTGTGGATACAATTTTCGCCGCAATCCTCGCTTTCATCGCCTACAACATCGGCCGCTTCGTATGGGGCTGCTGACGGGATTATAAAAGCTGCCTTCAGCGGCCGGGTTTTCCGCCCGGCCGCCGGCGGCGGAGGTTTTTTCAATGACCCAGAATATCATTGTCGGTCTTATCCTGCTTGTCGCTGTTGTCTTCCTCGTTCTGACCGCCAGGAAGAAAATCAAGAGCAAGCGGTG
>ERZ773225.1740-NODE-1740-length-24532-cov-3.214283_pt1 | contig 24532 bp, 20 predicted proteins | sample MGYA00580993_ERZ773225 | MGnify/ENA primary metagenome ERZ773225 (study PRJEB29015, sample SAMEA2737748) | human gut metagenome | biome: human gut; feature: human-associated habitat; material: faeces | place: China | collected 2012 ...
ACACTGGTCAAAAACCTTTTCGACTAAGGGCGAAAAGCAAAGGAGTGGTAGTAATGCTGTTAATACCTGTGTATTTGTTGATTAATTAATATTGTAGTGTCCTTGTTTTTCTCTTAAATATATAGAGGTAAAACGGGGAGGCATGGCCAATCTAAATCAGGACAAGACATATCATGGTGACAAATCATTTCTTTACCCTGTACTTCTCTATCTCCGGTAAATGCTGCTTAATCTCATTAATACGGGTGGCATCACTGGGGTGCGTGCTCATAAATTCAGGAGTGGAGCCGGATTTGCCGGCTGACATTTTTTGCCAGAAGTTGACGGCAACTGCGGGATTATAGCCGGCCATTGCCATAAAGACCAGTCCCATATAATCCGCCTCGGATTCGTGTTTGCGTGAGAATGGCAACATAACACCGTATTGAGCACCCAAGCCATAAACGGAAGCACCGATCTTCTGGACAGCAGCCGACTTATTACTTAACGCCTGCCCCAATATCTGCGCACCGTATTGTGCCATCAACTGCTGACTCATACGCTCGTTGCTGTGTTTGGCTACGGCATGCGCCACTTCATGACCGACCACGACGGCCAATTCATCGTCCGACGAAACCAACTGCATCAGTCCTTCATAGACAACGATTTTACCCCCCGGCATGCAAAACGCGTTGACCTGCGGATCGTTCACCAAGTTAAACTCCCATGCAAAATTCTTGATTTCGCTCTCCAACCCGTTGTTTCTCAGATATTGTTCAGTAGCGGCCGCTATCTTTTTACCAACACGTGTCACCATAGCGGCACCGTCTTTCGATGATGATTTCTTAGCCGATTTCATATAATCAGAATATTGGGTCAGGCTGGACGACAGCACTTCCTGATCCGAAACAAGCAAAACCTGCTTTCTTCCGGTCAACGGGACACTTCCGCAACTGCTTAGCAACAGCAACATGGCGACGAATAAACTTGTAATTTTCTTCATTTTTTATCCTTTATTTATACTATTTGCAAAATTATGATTTCTCTTCATAATAAACAATTCGTAAAGGCTTTTTGCTCAAGAGATAAAGAATATGAAGATTTATACAAAAAAAGAAGGCACACTTGCATAATTATTCAATTATACTCTTTATATTTGCAGCCTTGTTGCATAAATATACAAGTATGAGTACAAAAAAAGAACGATTGGATGCCATCTGCCGCATTATACAGACAGAGAAAATAGGAAATCAGGAAGAGCTGCTTAAACAGTTGGAAAATAGCGGATTCCAGGTTACCCAAGCGACCCTGTCACGCGACATAAAGCAACTGAAAGTCATCAAAGTACATGACGGGGACGGAAATTATGTATATCGTCTGCCCGATTATTCAGCACTTATGCAACCAGTGAAAGAGCAAACGCAGTATCATCCCAACATCGAGTTTTCGGGTAATCTGGCCGTTGTCAAGACCCGCCCGGGATATGCAATGGGGATTGCTTCGGATATCGATACGCATGCGCCCTGTGAAATACTGGGCACGATTGCCGGAGACGACACGATCCTGATCATCCCGCGCGAAGGGATCAGCCGGGACAAGATCATAAAAGCATTGGCTCATTTTATATAATATATATAATGTATAGGGAACTGATCATTTGTTCCCACTAACAACAGAAGATAAAAGAACAAACATAAAAATGGAACAAGAAAGAAAAATTGATGTGATGATCGCTGAAGCCTGTCACGAGGAATATGTAGATATCATCCTCGACACGATCGAAGCCGCCGCCAAAGTGCGCGGAACCGGTATCGCCAAGCGTACACATGAATACGTTGCCCAAAAGATGAAGGAAGGAAAAGCCGTCATTGCTTTAGAAGGTAACAAATTTGCAGGTTTCAGCTATATCGAGTCTTGGGGTAACAAACAATATGTGACCACCTCCGGCCTGATCGTGCATCCCGACTTTCGAGGATTGGGCATTGCCAAAAGAATCAAGGAGATGACCTTCCAGTTGGCCCGTATGCGCTGGCCTCACGCCAAGATTTTTAGTCTGACTTCGGGTGCTGCCGTCATGAAAATGAATACGGAATTAGGATATGTGCCGGTTACCTTTGCCGACCTGACAGACGACGATGCTTTCTGGAGAGGTTGCGAAGGCTGTGTCAACCACGATATCCTCGAACGTACCGGCCGCCGTTACTGCATCTGTACCGGAATGCTCTTCGATCCGGACGATCCTCATCGGGCCGAGAGAGAGGCGAGGGAAATTAAGAATTAAAAATTAAGAATTAAAAAATTAAGATCAATACAGGTATACAAAATGAAGAAAAAAGTAGTAGTCGCATTTAGCGGAGGATTGGATACATCTTTTACTGTTATGTATCTGGCCAAGGAAAAAGGATATGAAGTGTATGCAGCTTGTGCCAACACAGGCGGTTTCAGCGAAGAACAGTTGAAACAAAACGAAGAAAACGCCTATAAGTTAGGGGCAACTAAATATGTGACAATTGACGTAACAAAAGAATATTATGAAAAGAGCCTGAAATATATGGTCTTCGGAAATGTACTCCGTAACGGTACTTATCCGATCTCCGTCAGTTCGGAACGTATTTTTCAGGCGTTGGCAATCGCCCGCTATGCAAACGAGATCGGTGCCGATGCGATCGCCCACGGTTCCACAGGAGCCGGAAACGACCAGATCCGCTTCGACATGACATTCTTGGTGCTGGCTCCGAATGTCGAGATCATCACGCTGACACGCGATATGGCATTGAGCCGCGACTACGAAATCAACTATCTGAAAGAACATGGCTTCGAAGCAGACTTCACGAAACTGAAATATTCCTACAATGTAGGTTTGTGGGGAACTTCCATCTGCGGCGGCGAAATTCTCGACTCCACACAAGGTCTGCCGGAAAGTGCTTATTTGAAACAAGTGACAAAGACTGGCAGCGAAGAACTTCGTCTTGAATTCAAAAACGGTGAAATCCATGCTGTGAACGGTAAAGTATTCGAAGACAAAATCGCTGCCATCCAGAAGGTGGAAGAAATCGGTGCAGCATACGGTATCGGCCGTGACATGCATGTGGGAGATACGATCATCGGCATCAAAGGACGTGTAGGATTTGAAGCAGCCGCTCCAATGCTGATTATCGGCGCTCATCGCTTCCTCGAAAAATATACGCTTAGCAAATGGCAGCAATACTGGAAAGACCAGGTTGCCAACTGGTATGGAATGTTCCTCCACGAAAGCCAGTATCTCGAACCGGTTATGCGCGACATTGAAGCCATGTTACAGGAATCACAGCGCAATGTGAACGGTACTGTCATTTTGGAACTTCGCCCGCTTTCGTTCTCGACTGTCGGCGTCGATTCAAAAGACGATCTGGTAAAGACCAAGTTCGGAGAATACGGAGAAATGCAGAAAGGTTGGACAGCCGAAGATGCAAAAGGTTTCATCAAGGTCACTTCCACTCCACTGCGTGTTTATTACAACAACCATAAGGACGAAGAAATATGATCAAAGTCGGGATTATTGGAGGAGCAGGATATACGGCAGGCGAATTGATCCGCTTGCTGCTGAATCATCCGGACGCCGAGATTACATTTGTGAACAGTACGAGCAATGCCGGCAACAAGATCACGGACGTGCATAGCGGACTGTATGGCGAAACAGATTTGATATTTACCGATGAACTGCCGCTGGACCAGATCGACCTCCTTTTCTTCTGTACCGCTCACGGCGATACGAAGAAGTTCATGGAGAGTCATACCGTACCCGAAAACGTGAAGATCATCGATCTCAGTATGGACTACCGCATCGAAAGCCCTGAACACGATTTCGTCTACGGCCTGCCCGAACTGAACCGACGCCGTATCTGCAACGCACAGCATATTGCAAACCCCGGATGTTTTGCCACCTGTATCCAATTAGCTGTTTTACCACTGGCCAAGCATCTGATGCTGAACTCGGATTTGCATGTAAATGCAATCACGGGATCGACAGGAGCTGGAGTCAAACCGTCGTCCACTTCTCATTTCAGCTGGCGAAACGATAACATCTCGATTTACAAACCGTTCACGCATCAGCATCTGGCAGAAATCGGACAGAGTCTACGGCAATTGCAGAACAGCTTCAACAGTATGGTCAACTTTATCCCGGTGAGAGGTAATTTCTCACGAGGTATCTTTGCCACGACTTATCTGGATTGCAAAATCGGACTGGATGAGATCAAGCGTATTTATGAAGAATACTACGCTGATCACTCTTTCACTTTCATCACCGACAAGAACCCGGATCTGAAACAAGTGGTAAATACGAACAAGTGCTTGATCTATCTGTTGAAACAGGAAGACAAGCTGCTGATCGTTTCGATGATAGACAACCTGCTGAAGGGAGCGAGCGGCCAAGCAGTCCACAACATGAACCTCCTCTTCGGCTTGGAAGAGACGGTAGGGTTGCATCTGAAGCCTTCAGCGTTTTAATTAATATACAAATGATGATTTATCGGTGAGCAAACAGGCTAAGCTGCTCTTTATGTCGCAGATTCTCTTTTGCCGTCTGCTGAAGCAGACGGCAAAAGAGAGAACCGGAGTAGACCGGACGGTTAAGGCTTGATCCAAAAGTAACCGATAAATCATCATTTATAAACATTTTTACATTATGAATCTATTCGACGTATATCCATTATTCAATATAGAGATTGTCAAAGGCAAGGGATGTCATGTATGGGATACAGAGGGAAACGAATACCTCGACTTGTATGGCGGACATGCCGTAATCTCGGTCGGCCATAGCCATCCTACTTATGTAAAGGCTATCACCGAACAAGTAAACAAGTTAGGATTCTATTCCAACTCCGTCATCAACAGTCTCCAACAGAAATTGGCAGACAAATTGGGTAAGGCATCCGGTTATGACGACTATTCGCTCTTCTTGATCAACTCAGGAGCCGAAGCCAATGAAAATGCTTTGAAACTAGCCTCTTTCCACAACGGAAAGAAACGTGTGATTGCTTTCAAACATGCCTTCCACGGACGTACGTCTGCTGCCGTACGCGTGACAGACAATCCGAAAATCATCGCTCCGGTAAATGAGGATCTCGCCGTAACCTATCTACCTCTGAATGACGCGACAGCAGTAGAAGCCGAATTGCAGAAGGGGGACGTTTCTTCGGTTATTATCGAAGGTATTCAAGGCGTGGGCGGCATCCAGTTGCCAACCGATTCCTTTATGCAGGAACTGCGCGCCTTGTGTACGAAATATGAAGCCTGCCTGATTCTTGATGAAATCCAGTCGGGATACGGACGCAGCGGTAAGTTCTTCGCCCACCAGTATGCCGGAATCAAACCGGACCTGATTTCGGTAGCAAAAGGTATCGGCAACGGTTTCCCTATGAGCGGATTGCTGATCAGCCCGATGTTCAAACCGGTATACGGGATGTTAGGCACAACTTTCGGAGGCAATCATTTAGCTTGTGCGGCCGCCATTGCCGTACTGGAGATCATGGAAGATGAAAAGCTGATCGACAATGCGCGGGAAGTAGGAGCTTATCTGTTGGATGAATTGCATAAGCTACCGGGAATTAAAGAGATTCGCGGACGTGGTCTGATGATCGGTATCGAGTTCGAAGAATCGATCAAGGAAGTACGCAGCAAGTTGCTGTTCGAAGAGAAGGTATTTACGGGAGTAGCCGGAACCAACACGATCCGTCTGTTGCCGCCACTCTGTCTGAGCATGGACGAGGCAAAGGAATTCATCGTACGATTCCGCAAGGTGCTGAATGCTTAAAAAAGAAGACGGTTTGCCAACCATCGCTATACAGCTTAATTGTTTCTTTATATAAATAAGATCCACCATCGGAGCTTCCGGTTGGTGGATCTTTGATTTTTTGGGAGGACAATAACTGATAAATCAGCAGTTACATTCTTCATCCAATCAATTGAACTTCTCTATCGTATAGGTGAAGATCAAGGTTGAACCAGCAGGAACCCCTCTGTAATCATAATAGCCATATCCCAAGTTAGCTGGGATAATCGCCTCGACCCGTTCGCCAATAGTATTATTCAACAATATTGCTCCCAACCCCGGTACGACGCCAGCAGGAGTAAGCGTCATCGTCATCTCCTTCTGGAAATTCTGGCCGCTGATAAAATCACCTTTCAAGATCATTGTTACAGGAGTCTGGCTCGTCGGGCATTGCGTTTCCTCTCCTTCCTTACCCAAAACACGATACAAGGCGGTGTCGCCGCCTAAAACGACCTGCTTGTAAAGCAGCTCCCCATCGTCTCCCTTCAATACTTTCTTTTCGCGGATGAACTCAAGGTTCTTCTCGAAATAGGCAATCTGTTCGGCAGAGAAGCCTTTGTCATCATCCCCACAGGCGGTAAACCCGACTACCATCGCCATCATCAGGCTGATTACGGCATAAATAGATCTCTTCATTTGTACTTCAGTCTTTTATTGTTTTGAAGGCGCAAAGATAGCATACAAAGCAATACGGTACAAACGGGACGGTCAATTCACCACAAAAGTATAGCTGCCGGAACCGATCTTCCCGGCATAAAGGAACGGCTCGCCCTTCACGCGGGAGACTTTCACCGGAGCACCATTATTCGTCACGGTGTATTTACCGCGCGGAAGCGGAAGATACACTTCAGCATCCATATTGGCAGGAATCGTCACCTTCAGAATATAGGCGTCCGCCTTATTCTCCACCTCCATACGGATCGCCCCCCGGATCGTCGGAATCGTTGCCTCCGCCCATTCGAGCGAAGCAAGCTGCGGTTTGATACGGGCAGTGCCGAAACCGGGCGTAAGAGGCTCCACTCCCATCAGGCGACGCGGGATGATATTGGCAGGAGCCGCTCCCCAGGCATGGTTCCAGTCTTGGTTTGGCTTGTACTTGTTGTCCCAGGCTTCAAGCGAGATAGTCGAGCCGACACGGATCATATTATACCAACTGCGGTCGTCCGTCTTGGTCAACATATGCAAAGCATATTCGGCATCATTCGCTTCATAGAGGGCGTCCATCAGGAATTGCGAGCCATAGACGCTGCAAGCCATCCCGCGGGTTTGGATAAAATCGACGACATTTTGCTTCTTTCCAGCCGGAACCAGATCGAACGCCAACGGGAACATATTGCCATGTAGGGAAGCATGGTCGGTGTCGGCAGCAAGACCATCCGTGAAATACCCCTTACGAACATCAAAGAACGAACGGATGAACCGTTTTTTGAAAGCGTCCGATTCGGATGCATAAAAAGCGACATCATCCTGCTTACCCAATGCACCGGCAATACCTTCCATCTGCTTCAAAGCCGCGTAATGCCAGGCGTTCGTCACTACATTATAATCGGTAAAAGCAAATCCGTCGTCTTCTCCTCCTTGCTTCTTTCCCAAACCAAGTATTCCGGTATGCGGCCAGTCCACAATATCCCGTATCTGCCCCTTAAAACGGATCGAACGAAGGAAATCGTCCGTCTGCAATCCGGTCGTCGTGCTGATCAACCCGTTCTTCTCGCGGAGAGCCATCAAGATACGCGGTTTCAGCAATTCGTAACTGGATTCGAGCGAACGGCTATCGCCCGTATACAGATAATCGTACCAGGCTATCGACAACGCCTGCAAGATCCATTCGGTCGGCCATGTCGGATATTGCAGCAGGTATTCATGCGAGCGACGGGCAATCGCATATTCGCGGTCCACCCCATAATGGCAAAGCTGGTTGATCAGGGCATCCGCCTCATAAGGAATACGTTCGCGGTCGCCATCTACATAAATCCCGGAGAATGAAGTAGCGCGGACAGAATATTTGCACAATTTCCAGATCTGATTCAACGTATCGTTGGAACAACGGAAAGAAGAAGCCGTCTCATCAAACGGATAATGCACCGTCTCACGGACAACCGAGGCTGGTGACAGAGGAGCCTCATAGCCTTCGATCTCACAATAGCGGAAAGGGACGACTTCTCCCACATAAGCACATATTCCGGTATCAACACGGCAGCCGATCCGGTATTCCGTTTATCTTTCTTGATCTTGATCCGGTATGTGTTCGTCCCCTTCAACAAAGCCAGCGGATAGCGGAGATAACGAATTGTCGATTTACCCGGATCACGCAGGATGCGTCCTCCTTCGAGACATTCCCCTAAATGCACGACCACCGAATCGCGCGTACCATCGGATGCCAACGTCAGCACCAACTGCCCGAAAGCATCTTTCCCGAAGTCGACAAGGCGCGTACCGGGACGGATTTCCGTTATTCCGACCGGAAACTCCATCGTCTTCACCTGTGGGTAGTAGGCTGTTTCATATTCGGACAGGCGGTCAGCAGTGCGAAAAGCCTTCACTTCGGACCATTCGCTTTCCCCCTCGGTATTGGTCACCGTCTTTACCCGCCAGAAATAGGATTTACCCGGTTTCAATGCTTCACCGGCGTAACGGACAGCTACGGACCGATCGCTCCCGACCACCCCGCTGTCCCACAGATTACCTCTTCCAGAAGCAGCATCTTCACGGTTATCGGCCACGATCACGCGATAAGCGGTTTGTCGTGTTCCTCCGGTTTCGCCCGGTACGATCCAGGAAAAGGCGGGATGTGATGAACGGATGGCGGCATATTGCAACGGTTCGATCGCCTCTTCGAGCTGCCAGACCGGAAGATTCGACGCGTATCCGTTCTGCCACGTCTGCCCGGTATGTTCAATCAGGTCAGTCATCAGCCCAAAAGGTTTCTTGTCGGCAGCCTGCAGGCAAAGAGCCGAAAAGGCGAAAGAGACTAATAAGGTAAGGCGGTTCAGTAATGTACTCATGGTATTTTTCTTTTTTCGTAATTCGGGGATAAAGATAGAGCGAGTAAGAGATTCATCCCCTCATATATCTGACATTTTTCTTTTGAAAAATGCACAAAAAACAGGCTGGCTTATAAATGCTGCACAAGCTATTTCCTCGTTTTGACCATTAGGGACAAAAGAACCATCCGACGTACAGAAGTGGCAGATTTACCTTCTCTTTGTGCAATCTCGTAGATACTTTCCCCCTTCAGGAAAGAGGTAACGATGTGACGGGTTTTCTCACCGCGAACAGAAGCGACCAGCTCCTTCGTTATTTTTTCATATAAAGGGTTCATGCTGTTCAAAGAGCGGATGATGAAGAGGACCTGTTCGTTCTTTTCGATCTCGGCATAGAGTTGACGCTGGATTTCGATATTTTCATTTATCAATTCATCTCTCTGCTTGTTCATTCCAACCAGCTCACTATGCAACCATCTCTCTTCACGTTTCAACAACGCCTCATTCTCCTGCAACCGACTTTTCCGCCGCTCGTATTCGAATTCCTGTTCCATCAGCCTTTCATAGGCATCCTTTATTTTATTATCTTTCAGTTCTTCCTCCCATCTTTTCAAATTAGAGATCTGCTCTAAGACTAATTTCTTATTCTTTATCAAATAGTAGAATCGGGGATAAAGTTCTTCTACCATTTTTTTATTCGTTTCAAACTTTTCTTCTTTTTCCTTTAAGCACTTCTGTGCTTTCATTATCTTGTCAAACATTTTATCCACGTACTCGATATTAGCATACTGGTATTCCATTTTAGCCTTTTCTTTCCTAAACAACTCCGCCATGCCTTTCAGGCTTGGCTCGGTAAATTCGAAAGTGACCCGGAACGCTTTCTCAAGTTCATCGACAATGCCAGTCACGGTATCGAAAACATCGTTTTTGCCTTCATGCAAGGAGTAATAAACGTCAAGCCGCTTCTTAAGGTGAATGCTCTCTTGATAAAAAGACTCGTTCTTTGCTTCCAAATCGGAAATACACGCCCTTGCTTTCTCCAACTTCAGGTTCAAAGTGTCTACATCCTTCTGAGATGAAGTTTTTCTTTTCCTTAAATATTGAGCGTTCTTCGCTTTCACAAAATTCTCATAAGACTTCTTCAAATCCTTATTTTCATTGAGGAGCTCCGAATACATGCGAAAATACTCATTTCTTTCTGCCTTCGCTCCATCATATAACTTTCTTAAGTTACCATATTCTTCTTTCCCTTCAATATTCATTTTTTTGTAAGAATCCACTTCTTTCTGCTTTAATTCCAGATCCTCACAAAATTTCTTATTTTCATCCAACGCAGACTTCAATAATTCACGAAGCATTTTGTTCTCATCCAAAAGAGATTCATGCTTTTCTCCCAACATATTTTCTTTTATATTTTCTAACATAATCACCGTTTTTTGTTTTTTCATCAAAAGTTCTGCAATTTAACAATTTATTAAAAACATCCACTTACTTTTTTCATTTCCTTTGCTTATCTTATAAAACATTCCGTTCTTTGCACACTAATAATCATAGAAAAACCAATATACATGAAACTAAACAAACTCATTATTCCGGTAGCATGCATCCTGTTGGCCGGAAATGCAAGTATGGCACAGGTAATCATGCCGTGGGAAAACCGGACAGAGACAGACGGCGATCCGTTTGCGAAAGGCGAAACGACCGCCACAAAGGGCAAACTCCACCTCGAAGAAATCATAGGCGGACGGCTCATACAGACAAAAGGAATCGGCGCCATGACGTGGATGAAGGATGGCGAGCGATACAGCCGGATGGAACCAAACGCTGAAACAGGCGGTATGGACATTGTCGCCTACCGCGCCAAAGACAACCGGAGGGAAGTCATCATTCCCTCTTCCATGTTTATCAACAAAGAAACCGGGAAGCCAATTGCCATCCGCAGCATCTCTTGGAGCACCGACAACGGGAAGGTCTTAATCTATAACAATACAAAACGGGTATGGCGTTACGACACGAGGGGTGACTACTGGGTACTGACTCTGAAAGACGGGACTTTGCGCCAATTGGGGAAGGGACTGCCCGAATCATCGATGATGTTTGCAAAATTCTCGCCTGACGGAACACGTGTGGCTTTCGTTTCGAACAATAATATATATGTAGAAGATGTCGCTTCCGGCCAGATCACTCAGCTGACCCATGACGGGAGCCAGACGATCGTGAACGGTACATTCGACTGGGTGTATGAAGAAGAATTCGCCTGCCGCGACGGTTTCCGATGGAGCCCGGACGGACAATATATCGCCTACTGGCAAAGCGACACAAAAGGAACGGGGGTGTTCGACATCATCAATAATGTGGATTCCATCTACCCAACCATCTTGCATTTCCCTTATCCGAAGGCAGGCAGCACGAACTCGGCGGTCAAAGTGGGCTATCTTCCGGCAGCCGGGGGAGCGACAACCTGGATAGAGATTCCCGGCGATCCGCGAAACAACTACATTCCCCGTATGGAGTTTATCCCCGGAAGCAACGAACTGTTTATCCAGCAGATGAACCGTCCTCAGAACACGAACAAAGTATGGATCGCCCGCATCGGTAGCCCTACACCTCAAAATATCTTCACCGACACAGATGCAGCATGGCTGGACACGAACGACAATATCCAATGGCTGAAGGACAATACTTGGTTCACCTGGGAGAGCGAACGCAACGGATGGCGCCACCTCTATCGCATCAGCCGGGACGGGAAGGAGATACAGCCGGTTACGAAAGGCGACTTCGACTATATATCGCCGGTCGGGACGGATCTTCAGAAGGGACTGGTATATTTTATCGCTTCACCGGAAAACTATACCCAACGTTATCTCTACAGTGCCGAACTTTTCGGAAAAGGAGAAGTGAAACGGCTCAGTCCGGCAGGACAGCCGGGACAGCATCGTTATAATATGTCGCCTACCGGAAAATGGGCGGTCCATACCTATAGCAATGCGGCAACCCCTTCAATGATCGACATGGTTTCCTTCCCCAAGCATCAGTCTGTAAGGATGATAGAGGACAATGCAAAGGCACGCGAACAATATGCTGCGCTGGGGCTGAACCCGAAAGAGTTCGTCAAAGTGACCTCCGGCAATCTCGAACTGGATGCTTGGATGATCAAACCGGTCAACTTCGATCCGACAAAGAAATACCCCGTCATCATAGAGGTCTATGGCGAACCGGCCAGTTCGACCGTACAGGATGTATGGGGCGGTGGTGATCTCTGGAACCAATATGTCGCCAACCTCGGATATATCGTTGTCAGCATCGACAACCGAGGAGCCAACACTCCGCGCGGCCGCGAATGGCGTAAATGCATCTATGGCGAGGTCGGCACGTTCGCATCCGAAGACCAGGCACGAGGCATCCAAGATATGGCACGCCGTTACCCGTTTATCGACGCGAACCGTATCGGCATTACCGGATGGAGCGGCGGCGGAAGCCAGACACTCAACTCTATGTTCCGTTATCCGGACGTCTTCCATACGGGTATCGCCATCGCTTTCGTTGCCGACCAACGCACCTACGACACGATTTATCAGGAACGGTACATGAACACACCTCAAAACAATCCGGAAGGTTACCGAAAAGGTTCTCCTATCACATACGCATCCGGACTGAAAGGGAACCTGCTCCTGATACACGGTACTGGCGACGATAACGTCCACTATCAGAACTGCGAGATGCTGGTCGACGAGCTGGTGAAACATGGCAAGATGTTCAGCCAAGTAAGCTATCCGATGCGCAGCCACGGCATTTACGAACGTCCTGGCACAACCCTGCACTTACGAATGACGATGGCCAAATACTGGCTGGACCATCTGCCCGCCGGCGGTAGATAGTTAAAAAGACCCTCTGCAAAAACAAAAGGCAGGGGGTCTTTTGTTATATCTCCAAAAGTCACTAAATCTCTAAATAAAAAGTACAAAATGAAAAAGTATTTTATCGCAGTAGCAGCACTGGCATTTTTGGCTGCATGTAACGGGAAGGCAGCAAAAGACACTCCCGTGTTAGTTGAAGAAGAAAGTATTGCCGTCGCCGAAGCGGCTCCCGATGCTCCTTCTCTGCCAGAGCTACCAGTTGTAAAAGCTAAACCGGCAAAGCCGGTCAATATGCGCGACTCCTTGAAACTGGATCCGAAAAAGGGGGCAGTCGTACAAAAAAAATATAAAGGGACTATTCCTGCCGCCGATGGACCTGGTATCGTTTACGACCTGACATTGTTCTATCAGCAAGATAGTGATGACGGCGTTTATGAATTGGACGCCACTTATCTGGAAGCCGAAAACGGCAAAGACCAGACATTCACTTCTACCGGTAAACGCCAAGTGAAAAAAGGAACTCCTGCTGATGCAAGCGCAGTCATATATGAACTGATCCCAAGTGATGGCAGCATGGTATTTTATTTCCAGGCAGAAGGGGATAGCCTGACCATGCTGAACCAGGAATTACAAAAAGCCGCCTCCGACCTTAATTACACGCTAAAGCTCGTACAATAATCGATACATCTTCACAGCACATCTTTTATATAAACAGAAAAGAGGCACTCCGATTCCTGGAGGCCTCTTTTCTGTTTATGATTTGTAAATTGGAATAGCAATAGGGATAAATCATTTGATTCCTAATTTCGCTTTGATCGCTTTAGGAAGTGCATCTTTGTGAACAACAATGTTCATAGTCTTGCAACGAACAAATGCCTTGGATGCATACCAAATGCCTTCATACTTATTGGAAGTCCCCCAAGAGTTCTTCACCATGTAGTATTCATTGCCTTCCTGGTCTTTAGCGATACCATAGATCTGCATACCGTGGTCATCAGTCGTTTCGTAGTTGTCATAAGCCAACTGGCGTTCTTCCTGCGTGCACCATTTCTGTGGTTGAGGTTTTGTATTCAGTTTCTTTTCTTCCGGTTTCAATTTCAGCCAATGAGCCATATCGGAGCCACTCAACTCCTGAACCTTGTCATTGTCAGGCATAACGGCTACACCATCACGGGTAAAGCCGGATTCGCTCACGTCAGAACCCCAGGCAATCGTATAGCCGGTATTGATAGCATTGTCGAACACTTCCATCAATTCGTCGATAGGCAAGTTGTAAGACAATCCATGACGCCAGTTATCCTGGACTTCGATCGGAAATTGGGTATAGAACGGACGATGTGTATAAGATGTCAAAGACACATAGTCGGAAGGATTCAAACCGGTTGACTTATAGAAAGACTGCGGAGTATATTCTTTACCTTTATAAGTAAATTTCTCTGGAGCCTTGCCCAAATAAATTTCGTGAACGGCAGCAACCGCTTTTTTCCACAACATGGCGTTATTCTCATCTGATTGCAATTTACGCAGTTTGCCTTTGGCTACAGCTGCGACCATTGCATCTGCAAGGGCGGAAAGTTCGGTATGGTTGCTCAACGTATCGCCATACATCACACCCGGACGCATTTCTTCTTCCGGAACCAGGCCAAAAGCCTCCATTCCATAAATCACGTCATAGAAAGAACCGCCTTGTGAAAAGGAAACGTCCCCGTGAGTACGCACAGCTGCATCCGCACGATCCAGATAAGTATTGTAAACCGTAAACATTTCGGATAAATCATATTCACCCTTTCCCATACGAAGCAATTCAGATTCCAGGAATGCCATTGTCGAATAACACCAACAAGTTCCGGCGCGATTCTGGTTCTTAATCGAAGTGATCGGATTCTCCTTCACTGTCGTAAAAACAAACCCTTCTTCATTTTCCTTCTTCCCTGATTCTTGTGCATGGATTGTTGCAGACATCGTCATGGCGAACAGCATACCAACCGCAATAATTGTCTTTTTCATGTAAATCTATTTATATTATGTTATTAGATTAATTTTGAAGGGCAAAGATACGATTAAATTGACAATGGGCAATGGACAATTGACAATTTAAACTGTATCTTTGTCAGACATAATAACTATAATATAAAGAAAACATGAAGATCACAATTATCGGCGCCGGAAATATCGGCGGTGCCATAGCACGAGGATTAGCAAAAGGTCATATGTTTAAAGCATCGGATATCACTTGCACGGCACAATCAGATACGACTCTGGAGAAAATGAGGAATACGAACCCTGATTTCGTCCTCTCGCTGGACAATGTAGAAGCGGTCAAAGGCGCCGACATCATCGTCATTGCCGTAAAACCGTGGCGCGTAGAAGAAATTATCGACCAGATCAAAGGCATACTCGACTATGACAAACAGATAATCGTTTCCGTTGCCGCAGGTATCACATTCGATCTGCTGAACACCTATCTGACCAAAAACACGGGGTTCGACGATTGCCTGACAACCCCGACTATTTTCCGTATCATGCCGAATACGGCAATCGAAGTGCTTAGCAGTATGACTTTCGTAGCAGCCCGTAATGCTTCCAAAGAGCAAACGGACTTAATCATTAATATCTTCAACGAATTGGGAAACGCGATGTTGGTCGAAGAACGCCTGATGTCTGCCGGAACCGCTTTGGCTTCCAGCGGGATCGCATTCGCCTTGCGCTATATCCGCGCAGCCATCGAAGGCGGTGTCGAATTAGGTTTTTACCCGAAGCAGGCACAGGAAATCGTTGTCCATACGGTGAAAGGAGCTGTCGACCTCTTATTGGAAAACAAAAGCAATCCTGAAACGGAAATCGATAAGGTAACAACCCCGGGAGGTATCACCATCAAGGGATTGAACGAAATGGAACTCTCCGGCTTCACCTCTTCCGTCATTCGGGGATTGAAGGCAAGCAAATGATGATTTTTATTCTGCAAACGTGTTATTGATTACGAAAACAACTGTCATACCATCATGAATACAATAACTTTTTCACATGTAACATATAGCATATTTTCAGCAATATAGTTACATTTTTTTGTCGAGACCCGGGTGTCAGACATCTACAGACCCGGATCTCAAGACCGCTCAGATGGAGGTGTAAACGGCCCTGATACGGGCATTTTGAGGAAAAAATCTAACGTCTTTCTTACAAAAAAGTAACGTGTTTCGGCAAAAAAGGCTTATGCTTTCCTGAAAACATTCCGTTTTTAACACTTTTGGAGTGTATCTGTTTCGGGTAAAACGGCTAAAATGATGGTTAAACAACTGATTTATGATAGTTGCATGATAGTTAAAAAGGAAACTATCATATCTATATATCATGATATTCAAGTTGTACACAAGAAACATGATGGTATGATAGTTGTTTTTTTAAAATCCATTATAGTGTTGACAAATTTGAACCACAAATGCCGATTTATCCGTTACTTTTCTCTTGAAAGAATAGTAACGGATAAAGTTCAAATCCGATCAGAAAGCACGGACCGCTTTCCGGCGATCCAATTCTGCTTTCAGCATACGAAGTTCACGGCTGGTTTGCCCGGCAACCGAAGTGTTTTCCTCGGCACGGCGGATCAGGTATGGCAAAACATCCCGCACTTTTGCATACGGTACATATTTGGTTACGTTATAACCTTCATGAGCCAGGTTGAAAGAAATATTGTCACTCATACCTAACAGTTGCGCGAAGAAGATACGGGGATCATCGCGCTTTAAGCCTTTTTCATCTATCAGCTTGGCCAATTTATAGTTGCTCTCTTCATTATGCGTCCCCATAAACATTTCGAAACAGTCGAGATGATCCATTGTGAAGCGGACAGCCTCGTCGAAGTTCTCGTCCGTTGCCTGCTTATCCTTACAGATCGGATCGGGATATCCCAAAGCAGCTGCCCTGGCACGCTCGGCTTCCATATAGGCGCCACGTACGAATTTCACACCGGCAATATATCCTTTCTCTTTCGCATCGTCCAAAATACGGCGTAAATACGGCATACGGTCATGGCGGTACATTTGCAAAGTAGCAAATACGATCGCACGTTTCTTATTATACCTGCGCATGGCCTCATCGGTCAAAGAGTCGATGGCATCCTGAAAACAATAGTCTTCAGCATCCACAATCAAGCGTACGTCATTGTCGTAGGCACGCTGGCAAAAAGCCATAAAGCGTTCCTTGAACTCCCGGTAAGCTTTTACTTCTTCGATGGTCAGTTCCTCTTGCTTTTCGGATACCTTAGCGAGAAGTTCGTCCGTTATGATGGTGGACGGTTTGAATACGGCATAGGCCAGATTATCATTTCCCTTTGCAAAATCAATCGAACGTATGGTTTCCTCAAAAGTAGCTTGTATTCCTTCGGGCGTTTGCTCTCCTTCGGCTGAAAAATCCAAGGTGGAGCGTACATTGAATTTCCGCAGATGGTCGATCGCCTTTGTACAGTCCTGCAAAGTTTCACCTCCGACAAATTGCTTGTATAAAGTCGGCTTGACTGCCCATCCTAACGGAAAATGAATATTCAAAGCAATATTACTTACTACACTGGCACACTTTACCAGCCACGGATATTTGATCGTATTGAACAGCAGATAAGCATTTTTCAGCTCAGACTGCGATTTGGCAGAGAAAGCAATTTCGGTATTATTAAAATCTAACATGGTATTTGATATTAGTTGACAGTTAACGCATTAAAATGAATAGGAATACCGTCTCACAAAATGTGCCAATCACCAATTCATAAGAGAAACTCTTTCATTGGCATATTGGCACATCCTGATTTATCGGCTCATTGATAAAATTAATTACTTTTCTCCAAGAAACGGATAACCATAGCTTGTCGGCGGAACCAAAGCCTCTTTGATACAACGGGCATTTGTCCAGCGAATCAAGTTCAACGGCCCTCCGGCCTTATCATTTGTACCCGAAGCACGCGAACCGCCAAACGGCTGTTGTGCAATGACGGCACCTGTCGGTTTGTCGTTGATATAGAAGTTACCCGCGGCATAACGCAATTTATTGAATGCCATATCGATCGCATAACGATCGCGTGCAAAAATAGAACCGGTCAAACCATACGGAGATGTACGGTCGCAGAGTTCGAGTGTTTCTTCATATTTATTATCATCATACACATAGATCGTGATAACCGGACCGAAGATCTCCTCCACCATGCTCTTGAACATCGGGTCCGTAGTCCGGATGACAGTCGGTTCAACAAAGTAACCTACGGACTTATCTCCATTTCCACCGAAAACGATTTCCGCATCAGGAGACTGTTTTGCATAATCGATATAGCTCATGATATTGTCGAACGAAGCTTCATCGATAACCGCATTGACAAAATTCGTGAAATCCTGGACATCTCCCATTTTGATTTCTTTCAGCATATCGCCGACATAGTCCTTTACTTCTTTCCAGAGTGAAGCAGGGATATAGGCACGTGAACCAGCCGAACATTTCTGTCCTTGATACTCAAACGCACCGCGCACAATAGCTGTCGCCACCTCCAAAGCCGGAGCAGAAGGATGGACAAAGATGAAGTTCTTGCCGCCTGTTTCACCGACAATCTTCGGATAAGATTTATAATGTCCTAAATTCTCACCGATCTGACGCCAAAGGGTGTTAAAGGTTGAAGTGGAACCTGTGAAATGGAAACCGCCTAAATCACGGCTGGCCGTTATGACTTTGCCGATCACGCTTCCCTGCCCCGGAATAAAATTGACAACACCGTCGGGCAAACCGGCTTCCCGGAACACTTTCATCAGGAAATAGTTAGAATGGATAGCTGTTGTCGACGGTTTCCAGACTGCCACATTTCCCATCATAGCAGGCGCCATGTTCAAGTTAGAGGCAATGGAAGTAAAGTTGAACGGCGTGAGCGAAAACACGAAACCTTCCAAAGCACGATATTCCATCCGGTTCAGGATACCTGTTTCCGAATAAGGCTGGTCGGCATATACCTGACTGGCATAAAAAGTACTGAAACGAAGGAAGTCGATCAATTCGCAAGGAGCGTCGATTTCCGCCTGGAACGGATTCTTGCTTTGTCCCAACATGACGGATGCGTTCAATATATAACGATATTTAGTGGAAAGCAATTCTGCTACACGCAGCATGACGGAAGCACGTTCTACCCAAGGAAGTTCAGACCATTCCTTATGCGCCTTCATTGCTGCATCGATAGCCATCTGCACTTCTTTCTCTCCGGCCTTATGATAAGTGGCCAATACATGGTGGTGATCATGCGGCATCACGACTTTGCCGGTATTGCCTGTACGGATTTCTTTACCTCCGATAACCAATGGTATATCCCATTCTTCAGAAGAGAGCTGCGCAAGAGCCTTTTTCAAGGATGATTTTTCACTTGAACCAGGAGCGTATGCTTTTACCGGCTCGTTAATAGGCTTGGGGAAACTAAAAATTGCGTTGTCCATAGTATCTCTTATTTATTAAGTGTTCAAAGACTGATTATTTCAGCGCTGTAAACATAATCAATAATTTTCTAAAATAAGAGACAGGAGCGTTAAATTAAATTTAAATCAAAGGGGCCAAGATATTCTCGTCCAGCATCAACAATTCAAGCCGTAGAGCTGTTATCTTAACATATTAATCATCTTAAATGTAAAAAATATGGCTATAAAGAGTGTTTGGATAGAAGAAGATTGTATCGCTTGCGGCACATGCGAAGGCATTTGTCCCGAAGTATTTCAGGTTACAGACCGCTCACGTGTAAATGAAGGAGTAAACTTCAACGATTATGAAGAAGGTATAAAAGAAGCCGCCGAAAGCTGCCCGGTCAGCGTCATCAAATACGATTAAGAAGCTTTCTTATACAGCATCTAATAAATTATTATTCAACAACCTACAGTTTTCTACCGGAAGAAACGTTTGTTTCCTCGGCTGGAAACTGTAGTTCTCTCCGCAGGAAACTATAACTTCTTCAGCGGGAAGCAGCCAATACAAAAAAACATCTTCCGCACTTCCTTTCAAAATAACTAAATAACATTACATTCCTCTTTCCTTAGACATTTTGCTTTTTATTCCTATCTTTGGAGCATCATAAATATAATAATCAACGGAGATGAACGAACAGATAAAACAAATTGCGGAGCGTTTGGCCGGACTTCGGGATGCATTGGAAATCACGCCTGAAGAAATGGCCAAGGTTTGTAACCTGACTCCCGAACAGTATATGAAGCTGGAAAGCGGTACTGTAGATATTTCAGTAAGTGTATTACATCAGATTTCACAGGCTTACGGGGTTGAGTTGACCACGCTTATGTTCGGTGATGAACCTAAAATGAGCAGCTACTTTATCACTCGCAAAGGAAAAGGTATTGCCGTGGAACGGACTAAAGCATACAAATACCAGTCGCTTGCCGCCGGGTTTGTCGGTCGGAAAGCAGATCCGTTCATGGTTACCGTCCATCCGGCTCCAGACGGGACACCGATTTATCTGAACTCGCATCCCGGACAAGAGTATAATATGGTACTGAAAGGCCGCATGTTATTACAGATCAACAACAAAGAGCTGATACTGGAAGAAGGCGACAGTATCTATTTCAACTCCGAACTGCCGCATGGAATGAAGGCACTCGATGGAGAAAAGGTCAGTTTCCTGGCAATAATCCTATAAATTGACAATTTAATCATCATGTTAGAAAGATTCATAAACAAGACGACCTTTGAGTCGCAGGAAGATTTTATAAAGAATTTCAAGATAAAAGTCCCGGAGAACTTCAACTTCGGATATGACGTAGTAGATGCATGGGCGGAAGAAGAACCCGATAAGATTGCGCTGTGCTGGACAAACGACCAAGGGGAACACATAGACTTCACCTTTGCCGACCTGAAAAAATATACCGACCAGACTGCCGCTTATTTCCAGTCGCTGGGAATCGGCCACGGTGATATGGTCATGTTGATACTGAAACGCCGTTATGAATTCTGGTTCTCGATTATCGCGTTGCATAAATTGGGAGCAGTGGTGATCCCGGCTACCCACCTGCTGACAAAGAAAGATATCGTCTATCGTGCGAATGCCGCCGATATCAAGATGATCGTCTGCGCGGGCGAGGAAGTGATCACCCAACATATCATCGACTCGCTGCCCGATTCACCCTCTATAAAGAGTGTTGTTTCGGTAGGTCCCGAAATCCCCGAAGGCTTCGAGGACTTCCACAAAGGTCTCGAAAACGCGGCTCCGTTCGTACGTCCGGAACATCCGAACAGTAACGACGACATTTCACTGATGTATTTTACTTCCGGTACAACCGGCAACCCGAAGATGGTGGCACACGATTTCACCTACCCGCTGGGGCATATCGTGACCGGAAGTTTCTGGCACAACTTGCATAAAGACAGCCTCCACCTGACGATTGCCGACACCGGTTGGGGGAAAGCCGTATGGGGAAAACTGTATGGACAGTGGATTGCCGGAGCAACCGTATTCGTGTACGACCACGAGAAATTCACACCGGCCGATATGTTACAGATGATACAGGACTACCGCATCACATCTTTGTGCGCACCTCCTACCATCTTCCGTTTCCTGATACGCGAAGACCTGACAAAATACGACCTGTCGTCCCTCCAATATTGTACCATTGCCGGCGAAGCCTTAAACCCTGCCGTATTCGACACGTTCTACAAACTGACCGGCATCAAGCTGATGGAAGGTTTCGGACAGACGGAAACAACCTTGACCGTCGCCACTTTCCCGTGGATGGAACCGAAACCCGGATCGATGGGTGTCCCTAATCCGCAATACGATGTAGACTTGTTGCGCCCGGACGGAACCCGTGCCGAAGATGGAGAACAGGGACAGATCGTGATCCACACTACAAATGGCAAACCGATCGGTCTTTTCAAGGAATATTACCGGGATGCCGAACGCACACGCGAAGCATGGCACGACGGCCTGTATTACACGGGCGATGTCGCCTGGCGTGATGAAGACGGTTACCTCTGGTTCGTGGGCCGTGCCGACGATGTTATCAAAAGTTCCGGCTACCGTATCGGCCCGTTTGAAGTAGAAAGCGCCCTGATGACGCATCCGGCGGTTGTAGAATGTGCCATCACTGGTGTTCCAGACGAAATCCGCGGACAAGTGGTAAAAGCCACCATCGTTCTGGCAAAGGACTACAAGGATAAAGCCGGAGACGCTTTGGTCAAAGAATTACAAGACCATGTCAAAAAAGTGACAGCTCCGTACAAATACCCGCGCGTCGTCGAGTTCGTAGACGAACTGCCGAAGACGATCAGCGGCAAAATACGCCGAGTCGAAATCCGAGCAACCGACAATGAAAAGAAACACACTAAATAATGGTCAATTGCCAATCATCGATTGGCAATTCAACCGTATTGCGGTCAAGATAGGCAGCAACGTGCTCACCCGCAAGGATGGCACGTTGGATATTACCCGGATGTCCGCCTTGGTGGATCAGGTGGCCGAACTACATCGGAAAGGCGTGGAAGTCGTCCTTATTTCCTCCGGTGCGGTCGCTTCTGGACGCAGTGAGATAAAGGCCGGCAAAAAGCTGGATCCCGTCTCTGCCCGCCAGCTGTATTCCGCAGTCGGGCAAGCCAAGCTGATCAACCGGTATTACGAACTGTTCCGCGAACATGGCATGACCTGTGGCCAGGTGCTCACCACGAAAGAGAACTTTGGCAGCCGCACGCATTACCTCAACCAGAAACATTGTATGGAGGTAATGCTCGAAAATAAAGTGATTCCCATCGTGAACGAAAACGACACGATATCGGTTACAGAATTGATGTTCACGGACAATGACGAGCTTTCCGGACTGATCGCCACCATGATGGGAATGGATGCTTTGATTATCCTTAGCAATATCGACGGCATATATAACGGCAACCCGTCCGATCCGTCCTCCACGGTTATCCGCGAGATCGACGGCAGCAAGGAAGACCTGTCGGAATATGTACAAACCAGCAAGTCGTCATTCGGTCGTGGCGGCATGCTTACCAAATGCAGCATTGCACAGAAGGTGGCCGACGAAGGCATCACGGTGATCATTGCCAACGGCAAGAAGGACAACATCCTGGTAGACCTGCTCGCCAAAGACAGCCGGACCGTTTGCACGCGTTTCATCCCGTCAAACAAACCTGTCAGCAGCGTAAAAAAATGGATCGCCCACTCCGAAGGCTTCGCCAAAGGCGAGATACACATCAACCGGGGGGCCGAAGAGGCACTGTTAGGTCCGAAGGCGACCAGTATCCTGCTGGTCGGCGTCACCCGGATCATCGGCGACTTCGAGAAAGACGATATCGTCAAGGTTATCAACGAGGAAGGCGTCCAGTTAGGAGTCGGATGCGCAGGTTACGACAGTACGGAAGCACGAGAACTGATCGGCAGCCGGGATAAAAAACCGTTGGTACATTACGATTATTTGTATCTGGATTAACAACAACGAGCATACGACCATGATTAACGAATTATTGCAACATACCCTCGCCGCTTCGCGCCAGCTTGTCACGCTGGACGATGCCACCATCAACCGCATCCTCATAGACACGGCTTCGGCTTTGCTGACACGCCAAGCCGAAGTCTTGGCTGCCAATGTCGAAGATTTGTCGCGTATGGACCCGGCAAATCCGAAATACGACCGCTTGAAACTGACGGAAGAACGTCTCGCAGGTATTGCAGGAGATATGAAGAACGTCGCCTCGCTACCGTCGCCTCTTGGGAAGCTGTTAAGCGAAACAACACGCCCGAACGGCATGGTGATCCGGAAAATGACCGTTCCCTTCGGCGTGATCGGTGTCATCTACGAAGCACGCCCGAATGTCACCTTCGACGTTTTCTCCCTTTGTTTCAAGAGCGGGAATGCCTGCGTGTTGAAAGGAGGTTCGGATGCCGACAGTTCCAACCGTGCCTTAGTGGCGATTATCCACGACGTACTGACAAGACAAGGCGTCGATCCGGCTGTCTGTACACTCCTGCCGCCCGACCGCGAGGCGACGACCGAGCTGTTGAACACCGTCGGCCTGGTGGACCTTATCATTCCGCGGGGCAGCAGTTCACTGATCAATTACGTCCGCGACCATGCCCGCGTACCGGTCATTGAGACGGGAGCCGGTATCTGCCATACCTATTTTGACAAAGATGGAGACAAAGAAAAAGGGCGCGAGATCGTCAACAATGCCAAGACACGCCGCGTCAGCGTCTGCAACGCTTTGGATTGTCTGATCGTCCATCGCGACCGATTAGGTGACCTCCCTTATTTGTGTGGAAAACTGTCCGGCAGCAACGTCATTATCTATGCCGACGAACCCGCTTTTGCCGCTCTTTCAGGGCACTACCCTACCGCTTTGCTTCAGCCGGCTACGGCAGACAGCTTCGGCACCGAGTTCTTAGACTACAAAATGGCGATCCGTACAGTCTCCTCCTTGGATGAAGCCCTGCAACATATCGCCCGCTACAGCTCGAAACACAGCGAAAGCATCGTCAGTGAATCGACAGAAGCCATCCGCCGTTTCCAGCAAATGGTCGATGCCGCCTGCGTCTACGCCAATGTATCTACGGCTTTCACCGACGGGGCACAGTTCGGTTTCGGAGCGGAAATCGGTATCAGCACACAGAAGCTACATGCCCGCGGCCCGATGGCGTTGCCTGAACTGACGACCTACAAGTATATCATCGAAGGAGACGGACAAATACGAAAATAGTCCCTGCCTCGGTGTTAGTATTATCATATGACACTGACAATACAGATATAACAGTATTGCCATAAATCAGAAATCATTGTTTATCTTTGTAGGCAGAACAATTTTAAATGAGACATGATATGAGAAACTTCACTTGTGTACAGGATTTGGGCAACCTCAAGCAGGCACTCGCCGAGGCTTTCGAGATT
>ERZ773225.1741-NODE-1741-length-24530-cov-5.595179_pt1 | contig 24530 bp, 23 predicted proteins | sample MGYA00580993_ERZ773225 | MGnify/ENA primary metagenome ERZ773225 (study PRJEB29015, sample SAMEA2737748) | human gut metagenome | biome: human gut; feature: human-associated habitat; material: faeces | place: China | collected 2012 ...
CGCGGCTCGGGCACCCCGACGTCCTCCAGCTCTGCGGCGGCTTCGGCGCCGTCCTCCCGGGAGCCGAACTCCGCCAGAATGCTCTCGAGCGTCAGGTCCGCGTCGTCCGACGCGCTGCGGGCCGCGCCGCGCAGCAAAAGCTCGGACTCGGCGAGCGTTTGTTCAAATTCTTGATCCTTTTTGTGATCCATGGAAGACCTCGTGAATGGCGGCGCGCGTCAGCCAAGGCGCTGACGCACGGCCTCGTAGAGCAGAATGGCGGCGGCGGCGGAAGCGTTGAGCGAGGAGATGCGGCCCTTCATCGGGATGCTGACGAGGAAGTCGCAGCCCTCGCGCACAAGCCGGCCCATGCCGTCGCCCTCGCTGCCGATGACGATGGCGGCAGGACCCTTGAGGTCGGCCTCGTACAGGCTCGTGGCCCCCTCGGCGGCGGTGCCGAAGATCCACACGCCCTGCTGCTGCAGCTCCTTCAAAAGCGCCGGAATGTTCGGCACGCGCGCGACGGGCAGATAGCTCACCGCGCCCGCGCTCGTCTTGCCGACGATGCTCGTCAAGCCCGCGCTGCGGCGCTTGGGGATGATGACGCCGTGCGCGCCCGCGCACTCCGCCGTGCGGATGATGGCGCCGAGGTTGTGCGGGTCGCTGATCTCGTCGCACACCACGAGCAGAGGGGCCTCCCCACGCTCACGGGCGGCGGAGAGGATGTCCTCCACGCTCGCATACTCGCGCACGGCGGCAAGGGCGATGACGCCCTGGTGCGCCTTCGTCGCGCTCATGTAGTCGAGCTTACGGCGGTCGGCCTCGACCACCACCACGCCCGCCGCGCGGGCGGTGGAGGCGATGTGCCCGAGCGTTTTGTCCGTCTCGCCGCGGGCGATGAAGATCTTATCAATGGGCGTGCCGGCGCGCAGCGCCTCGGTCACGGCGTTGCGTCCCTCGATGAGGCCGTCCGCCCCGGCGTCGCGCTCGCGCATGGGGACCCTTTCCTCCGCTCTGCGCTCGCGCGGAAAGCGCTTTTCCGTGTGGTCGTCCGCGCCGCGCGGCCCGCGCTTTTCTTCGTATTCCTTCGACATAAACCGATCCTCCCGGTCAAAATTCGTATACATAGTACACTATAGCACAACAGACGGATAAGATAAAGGGGGAAGCGGACAAAAATTCACCGAAAATTCATACCGCGGCGCTTGTGAAACGAGGAGGGGTATGCTAAAATACCATATAATTAACTTGGCAAGCTGTCGCCTGTGCCCGCGCAGGGCCGCAGGCGGAAAGGAACGCAGATACATGGATCAGAACGACAAGAACAAAAGCAGCAAGAACAACGACCGCCGCAGGGGCGTGCTGTCGCTGCTCATCTGGGCGCTGGTGCTGACCATCGGCTTCAACTATCTCCTCTCGGCGATGGACACGAGGAAGCTGGCGGAGAGCACCTGCGAGATCCGCTACGACGAATTTCTCGACCTTGTCCGCGACGGCAAGGTCAAGGAGGTCGAGATCGCGGACCGCACGCTCAACATCACGCCTGTGGACGGCTTCACCTACACCGACGCGGACGGCAAGACCTACACGGGAGATTACCAGCTCTTCACCACGCAGATCAACGACCCCGAGCTGCGGTCGTTCCTGGATGAAAACGGCGTGGAGTTCGGCAAGCCCTACAAGGCGGAGACCTCGTATCTTGAGATCATCATGCTCAACTACGTCCTGCCCACGGCGCTGATGGTCGGCGCGTTCATCCTGATGATGCGCTTCATCAGCAAAAAGACCGGGGGCGGCGGCTTCGGCGGCCTCGGCAGCGTCGGCAAGTCCAACGCGAAGGTCTACATGGAAAAATCCACCGGCGTCACCTTTGCCGACGTCGCCGGTCAGGACGAGGCGAAGGAATCCCTCGTCGAGATCATCGACTTCCTGCACAATCCCCAGAAGTATACCGACATCGGCGCGAAGCTGCCGCGCGGCGCGCTGCTCGTCGGCCCTCCGGGCACGGGCAAAACGCTGCTCGCCAAGGCGGTCGCGGGTGAAGCGAACGTGCCTTTCTTCTCCATCTCCGGCTCCGGCTTTGTGGAGATGTTCGTGGGCGTCGGCGCGAGCCGCGTGCGCGACCTCTTTGCCGAGGCCTCGAAGGTAGCGCCCTGCATCATCTTCATCGACGAGATCGACGCCATCGGCAAGACGCGCGACACGCGCTTCGGCGGCAACGACGAGCGTGAGCAGACGCTCAACCAGCTGCTCGCCGAGATGGACGGCTTCGACCCCGGCAAGGGCATCATCGTCCTCGCGGCCACCAACCGCCCCGAGGTGCTCGATCAGGCGCTGCTGCGCCCGGGCCGCTTCGACCGCCGCATCACCATCGACCGCCCGAACCTCGCGGGCCGCATCGCCACGCTCGAGGTCCACACCCGCAACATCAAGCTCGGTGAGGACGTCGATCTCAAGAAGGTCGCACTCGCGACCGCCGGCTGCGTCGGCGCGGACCTTGCCAACATCGTGAATGAGGCAGCTCTGCGCGCCGTGCGCAAGGGCCGCAAGCTCGTCACGCAGGAGGATATGCTCGCCGCGTTCGAGTTCGTCATCGCGGGCAGTGAGAAGAAGAACAGCGTACTCACCGAGTTTGAAAAGAAGCTCGTCGCCTACCACGAGGTCGGCCACGCGATGGTCGCCTACAGGCAGAAGAACGCCGAGCCCGTGCAGAAGATCACCATTGTGCCCCATACCGAGGGGAGCCTCGGCTACACGCTCCTCATGCCCGAGGAGGACAAGACGAATCTGCGCACCCGCGACGAGCTGATGGCGAAGATCGCCGTCTCCATGGGCGGCCGTGCCGCCGAGGAGGTCATCATGCACACGATGACCAACGGCGCCTCTCAGGACATTCAGGAGGCCACGAACATCGCGCGCAACATGGTCGCCATGTACGGCATGAGCGACGAGTTCGGCATGATGGCGCTCGGCTCCGTGCGCAGCCAGTATCTCGACGGCGGCTACGGTCTCGACTGCGCGCAGGAGACCGCCGCCGTGATGGATAAGGCCGTCAAGGAAATTCTGGAGAAGTGCTACGCCGACGCGGTGAAGGTCATCGAGGAGAATATCGACGATATGCACAAGGTCGTCGCCTATCTTTTGGAGAAAGAGACGATCACCGGCGGCGAGATGGTCGCCATCCTCGAGGGCCGCGATCCCGCGACGGTGGAGGACGCCTACGCCTCCACGCGCAGGAGCGACAGCGACTTCCGTCCCTCCGTGCCGAGCACCATCGAAGCGCCCGCGCGTCACATTTCCATGACGAGCGAGAAGATCGAGATGCCGCCGCTGGACGGCGAAGCACCGGACGAGTCCGCCGCATCCGACGCGGAGAACGGCAAGAACGCGGAATCGCCCGCGGAGGAGACCCCTGCGCAGGACGCTCCCGCCGGTGACGGCGCGGAAACGCCCGACCACGAATAAACCGAAAGCGCCGCCCGCAGGCGGCGCTTTTCCGTAAGGAGGAGTCCCCATGAGACAACAGACGAGGGAGCTGGCGCTCGCGAGCGTGCTCGGTGCACTGGCGGTGCTGTTCCTGTTCCTCGGCGGCGTGCTGCCGCTGGCGCTCTACGCCTGTCCCCTGCTCGCGTCCGCCTGCCTGCTGCCCGTGCGCGAGGAGTGCCGCGCGAGCTATCAATGGTGCTGCTTTTTCGCCGCCGCCATTTTGGGATTGCTGCTTGGGCCGGACAAGGAATCCGCGCTGCTCTTCTGCTTTCTGGGCTATTACCCGCTCGTGCAGCCGAGTCTCGACGCGATCGGCAGCCGCGCGCTGCGCTTTCTCACGAAGCTCGGGCTGTACGTCCTCGCCGTCGGCGCGATGTACGCGCTGCTCGTCTTTGTGTTCCGGCTCGACGCGGTGACGGCGGAGCTGGCGGCGACCGCCCCGTGGCTCATCGCGGCGACCTTTGCGCTCGGCGCGGTGCTGCTCTTTCTCTATGACGAGCTGCTGCGCCGCTTCGCGCGGCTGTATCGAAGGAGGAAGAGAGGATAACAAGGAAGTCGGCAGGAGCCATACGGTTCCTGCCGACTTTTTATGTTCTTATGCATCCTCCTTCGGCTGTAGCTTCGCGCTGAGATAGGCTGCGAGCGCGCCGAGCGCGGCGGCAAGCAGGCACAAAAGCGCGTCGCGCGCGCCGTCGTAATGCAGCGGGATGATAACGACCGTCGAGGCCAGCACGATGCCGAACACGGCGTGGTAGAAAAGCGGGTAGTGCGTCTGGAAGCACCAGTTCACCACGCGCGCGAGCGTCAGCACGATGAGCGCCATGCCGAGCAGCCACGGCAGGATCACCGCCATGTCGAGCCTTGCGAAGCCCTCGGCCATCGGCGTGAACAGCCCGACCGCCATCAGGATGGAGGAGGACGTCATGCCCGGCACGATCAGGCTCAGTCCCCAGAGCAGGCCGCAGAAGAGAAAGCCGAGGAAGCCCGGGCGCATCGTGTAGAACGCGCCGTACTGCGCGTAGAGCAAAACGGCGGAGAGGGCAAGAAAGCTGGCCGCGCAGGAAAGGTATGCGCCGCGTCCGCGCCCCTGCGCGCCCGCCTCGGCCCACAGGCTCGGGAGCGTGCCGAGGATGAGGCCGATGAACAGGCAGGTCGCGAGCTTTTCCGAGCGGTCGAACAGCACAAGGATCAGCCCGCCGCCGCACAGGAAGCCGAGGATCGCGCCGGCGCCGACCGGCAGCAGGAGGGAAAGATGGCGGCGCAGCCCGTTGAGCGGGTGGGCGAGCACCTCCATCACCGGCCGGTAGATGCCGAAGATGACCGACAGCACGCCGCCGGAGATGCCCGGCAGGATGCCGCCCGCGCCGATGATGAAGCCCTGCACCAGCCGCAGCAGGACCGTCTTGAGGGAGAAACCCATTTTTAATAGCCTCTCTTCCGGTCGACCAGATGCGCGAGCGGACGGCCCGCGGCATAGTTTTCCAGATCGTCGCAGAACATCTGCACGCTCTTGTCGCAGGTGTAGCCGAGCGTCATGTTGCCCGCGACGTGCGGCGTGAGCAGCAGATTTTTCGCGCGGCGCAGCGGATGGTCGGCGGGCAGCGGCTCAGGCACGACCACGTCGAGCGCCGCGCCGGCGAGCTGCCCGGCGTTGAGTGCGTCGCAGAGCGCCTCCTGGTCGATGGCGGTGCCGCGGCCGACGTTCACGACGAAGGCGCTGTCGGGCAGCAGCGCAATGCGCTCGTGCGAGAGGATGCCCACGGTCTCCGCCGTGGAGGGCAGCGCCATGACAAGGATATCCGTTTCGGGCAGGACGCTGTCCAGCTCCGCGATGGCATGGATGGAGGTGAACGCTGGGTCGGAGGATCTGACCGTGCGGCGCACGCCGGTGATGCACGCGGGACGGAAGGCCTGCGCGCGGCGGGCAAACTCCGTGCCGATGTCGCCCGTGCCGAGCACAGTGATGCGCGCGCCGTGCAGCGAGCGGATACCGCCGGGGAGCGTTTCCCAGCCGCCCGCGCGGATGATCTCGGTATACTCCATCTGGCGGCGCAGCAGCATCAGGCAGACCATGATGAGATGCTCGGAGATGGTGGTGCCGTAGGCGCCGGAGGAGTTGGTGAGCCGACAGTCGGGATTCTGGTACAGGCTCTCGTCGCAGAAGTGGTCCACACCCGCCCAGCAGCAGCAATACCACTTGAGGCTTTTCGCGCTGCGGATGACCTTCTGCGAGCAGTGCCCGTAGAGGATCTCACAGTCGTCCACCCTGCCGACCGCTTCAGCGGACGAGGGGAAATACTCGATCTCATAGCCATATTTGGCTGCCGCCGCGTTGAGCTGACGCTCGTATTTGTCGTTGAGAAAGTCGATGATGATGCCGATCTTTTTAGCCATGCTGAGTGATCTCCTTTATAATTTGTTCCGCGCAGCGCATTCCGTCCGCCGCGGCGGAGAGAATGCCGCCGGCATAGCCGGCGCCCTCGCCGCAGGGATAGAGCCCGCGCAGAGCGGTTTGATAGGTGTTGTCGCGCACGATGCGCACGGGGGAGCTGGAGCGCGTCTCGACCGCGGTGAGCACCGCGTCGGGCGCGGCAAAGCCGTGCAGCTTTTTCTCCAGCAGCGGCAGCGCCTCCTCCAGCGCCGCGCAGACGAACGGCGGCAGGCAATCGTGCAGGTCGCACCAGCGCACGGCGGGGCGGTAGGTCGGTGTGACCCTCCCCGGCCCGATTGACGGGCGGTGCGCGAGGAAATCGCCGACCGTCTGTGCGGGAGCGGCATAGCCCCCGCCGCCGAGGGCGTAGGCGGCCTCCTCCAGCCGTCGCTGAAAGGCGACGCCCGCGAGCACGTCCGTGCCGCCGAAGTCCTCCGGCGTAACGGAGACGAGCAGCCCGCCGTTGATGTTTTCGCCGTCGCGCGCCAGCTCGCTCATGCCGTTCGTGACCACGCGGCCCGCTTCGCTTGCCGCGGCGACGACCTGTCCGCCGGGGCAGACGCAGAACGAGAACACGCCGCGCCCCGCCGCCGTGTGGGCTGAGAGCTTATACGAGGTCGGCGGCAGCGAGGGGTGGCCCGCGTACTGCTTATACTGCTGCGCGTCCATATCGCTCTGGCGGTGCTCGATGCGCACGCCCACGGCAAAGGGCTTCGGCTCCATCGGGATGCCCGCATCACGCAGCATGGCGAAGGTGTCGCGCGCGCTGTGGCCGACCGCGAGCACCGCGTGCTCCGCGGGGAGCGTATACGTTCCGTCGGGAGACATGACCCGCAGCGCGGCGAGCCGTCCGTCCCTCCGCTCCAGTCCGGTGACCTGATGCGCGAAGCGCACCTCCGCGCCGAGGGAAAGCAGCTCCTGCCGCAGATTTTGCAGCACGATATACAGCCGGTCGGTGCCGATGTGCGGCTTGGCGTCAATGAGAATATCCTCGCTCGCGCCGAACGCGGCGAACTCCTCTAAAATATAGCGGTGGCGGACGTCCTTCGTGCCGGTGTTGAGCTTGCCGTCGGAAAACGTACCCGCGCCGCCCTCGCCGAACTGGACGTTCGAGCGCTCGTTCAGCTCGCCCGTTGCCCAGAAGCGCTCGACATCGCGCCGTCTCCGCTCGACGCATTCGCCGCGCTCGAGCAGGATAGGCCGCGCGCCGCAGCGGGCGAGCACCAGCGCCGCGAACAGTCCCGCCGGGCCCGCGCCGATCACCACGGGGCGCACGGCGGGAGGGGCGATCATCGGCGGCAGCTCGTAAAAGACGGGCGCGTAGACGCTGACGCTTTTGTTTCTCGCACGGCGCAGCACTCTTTCCTCGTTCTCGAGCGCGGCGGAAACGGTATAAATAAACGTCACGCCGTCGCGCGCGTCGATGCTGCGGCGGAGAATGTGCAGCGTATGGAGGGGCGCTTTGACACGCAGCGCCGCCGCGGCGCGTTCGTATAATAACGCCTCGCTCTCGCCCGGGGCGAGCTTCAGCCCTTCGATCTTCAGCATGGCAGCGCTCCTTTCGCATCGGGAAATCGGCTTTATTGTAGTATATCCGAATGTCCCGCGCAAGCTATTTTTTCCAATTCGGCCATTCTTCAGGATTTCTTTATGGCCTATTCAAAAAAAGTTCAAAAAAATTCGTTCCGGCTTCACGAAATGGACATAAACAGGGGGTATCATCGGTAGCATCAAAAGAAAAATAAACGCTTCACGGCAAGGAGGCTTATCTATGTATTACGAAGACGAAAACAACCTGTACCATTACAGCTACCGCAAGGGCGACAAGGTGGAGAATGTCCGCGACGTGGACTACACCGAGGTGCCGAACACCGCGGCAACGGCAGACCCCTGGGAGGAAAAGAAACCGAAGAAGAATCGGCTGGGGCTGAAGATCGCCGCGCTGGCGCTCGCCTGCGCGCTCATCGGCGGCGCGGCGGGCGCGGGCATCACGCACGCCATTACCTCCGCGCACGGCTCGACGCAGATCGAGGTCTCCGACCGTCAGGTCGCCGAGGTCCGCCAGGTCAAGGTGGACGGCAAGCAGCAGCTCACCATGCCGGAGGTCTACGCCGCCAACGTCAACAGCGTCGTGAGCATCAACGTGTCCACCACAACGAATGTCTTCGGCCGCACGACAGAGTCCGCCGCCAGCGGCAGCGGCTTTTTCATCACCAAGGACGGCTACATCCTCACCAACTATCACGTCATCGAGGGTGCGAGCACCGTCAAGGTCACGGCCTACGACGGCACGACCTATGATGCCGCCGTCATCGGCGGCGACAAGGATTACGACATCGCCGTCATCAAGGTCGAGGGCACGAATTTCCAGCCGGTCGTGATCGGAAAGTCCGGCAGCGTGCAGATCGGCGAGACGGTCGCCGCGGTCGGCAACCCGCTCGGCGAGCTGACCTTCTCGATGTCGCAGGGCATCGTCTCCTGCGTGAACCGCGCGATCAATGTGGACGGCAAGCCCTTCAACATGATCCAGGTCGATTGCTCCATCAACCCCGGCAACTCCGGCGGCCCGCTCTTCAACAGCTACGGCGAGGTCATCGGCATCGTGTCGGCAAAGTATTCAAGCTACTCCAACACCACCGTTGAGGGCATCGGCTTCGCCATCCCCATCGACGATGTGCTCGCCATGGTCAAGGACATTATGACCAACGGCTATGTGACCAACAAGGCATACATCGGCATCACTCCCCAGACCATGAACGCACAGATAGCGCAGCAGTTCCGCTACGATGTCACGCAGGGCGTGTTTGTCTGCTCGGTCGAGCCGGGCAGCGCCGCGGAAAAGGCTGGCCTCAAGATGGGCGATGTCATCACCAAGATCGACGACAAGACCATCACGAGCTATGAGGACCTCGTCGCGGCGAAGAAGAGCTACAGCGCGGGCGACACCGCGACCTTCACCATCTACCGCGAGGGTAAGACGCAGACCGTCGAGCTGACCTTCGACGCCGCTCCTCAGACGCAGGAGACGGCGCAGGACAACAGCCAGCAGCAACAGGGCGGCAATAGCGGCGGAAACGGCGGCTATTACTACAATCCTTGGGATTTCTTCAATAGCTTCTTCGGCAACGGCTACTACGGCAGCAGCTATTCCGGCGAGAGCCGCGACGCAGCCTGAGCAAAACAGCATACGACATACCGGGGCGGCTCTTCGGAGCCGCCCTTTTTTGCCGCGTTTTGCCGCGCAAAAATAAGGACTTCCGCTTTTGGGAAAGCTGTGGTATAATTTTCTTCTATGAAACATGGAGAAGGAGGGAACGTCCATGCGCATCGGTACAGTGGAGATCAACTCGCAGCTCGCGCTCGCGCCGATGGCGGGCGTGACCGACGCGGCCTTCCGCGAGCTGTGCGCGTCCCTCGGCGCGGGGCTGACGTGCACGGAGCTCGTGAGCTCGAAGGCGCTGTGCTATCAGGATAAAAAGAGCCGCACACTGCTCGCGCCCTTTCCGGGCGAGCATCCGATGCAGGCCCAGATCTTCGGCAGCGACCCGGTCTGCATGGCCGAGGCCGCGCAGATCGCTATTGAGGCGAGCGGCGCGGACATTCTGGACATCAACATGGGCTGTCCGGTCGGCAAGGTCGTCAACAACGGCGACGGCTCGGCGCTGATGCGCGACCCCGAAAAGGCGGCGCGCATCGCCGAGGCGGTGGTCAAGGCGGTAAAGGTTCCGGTCACGGTGAAGATGCGCCGCGGCTGGGACAAGGGCAGCATCAACGCGCCGGAGCTGGCCGTGCTGCTCGAGAGCGTCGGCGTCGCGGGCATCACCGTCCACGGGCGCACCCGCGTGCAGATGTACGGCGGGCAGGCAGACTGGTCGACCATCCGCGCGGTTAAGGAAGCGGTGAAGATCCCCGTTATCGCCAACGGCGATGTTTTTACCCCGGAAAATGCGATAAAAGCGTTGAAGCTCACCGGTGCGGACGCGGTGATGATCGGGCGCGGCTGCTTTGGCAATCCGTGGCTCTTTCAGCAGTGCAGAGCCGCGCTCGCGGGAGAGCCCGTTCCGCCGCTGCCGCCGCTTGCCGAGCGCTGCGACGCGCTGGTGCGCCAGATCGAACGCAGCGCGGAGTTCCGCAATGAAAAGGTCGCGCTGCTCGAAGCGCGGCGGCACTACTGCTGGTATCTCAAGGGCGTGAAATACGCCAACTACTATAAAGACCAGATCAACCACATGGAGACGCTTGAGGATCTTTACCGCGTCACGGCGGGCATCAAGCGCGATCTGAGCGACTGAACACACGGAGCGGACATGAACGAAAGTGAACTGATCCAAGCCGCGCGGGGCGGCGACGAGGCAGCCTTTGAACAGCTCGTCCGGCTGCATGAGAAGAAAATATACAACCTTTGCCTGCGTATGTGCGGCAGCAGCGAGGACGCGGCGGAGGCCGCGCAAGATACCTTCCTTGCCCTTTGGCGCGGACTGGAGGGCTTCCGCGAGGACGCGGCGCTGTCCACCTGGCTCTACCGTCTGGCGAGCAACGCCTGCATCGACCTGCTGCGGCGTAACAAGCGCACGGTGGACGGCGTATCGCTCGACGACGAGGACGTACACCTTGAGGTGCGCGACCGTGCGCCCACGCCGGAGGAGCACGTCGAGGGTCGGGAGACGCAGCGGCTGGTGCGCGAGGGGCTTGCCGCGCTGCCGGAGGATTACCGGCGCGTGCTCGTGCTGCGCGAGCTGCATCAGCTCAGCTATGCGGAGATCTGCGAGGTCACGGAGCTGGAGCTCGGCACGGTGAAGAGCCGCATCAACCGCGCGCGGCTGCTGCTGCGAAATTATTTGGCGGCAGACGGGAACTTTTTTGAAAAGCCAGCGTCAAAGGTTACAGAATGTAATCAGACTGTCGGAGGGGAGAGGAACGCAATATGAAGGAATGTGAAGAATTTGCGCCGCTGCTCTCGGCCTTTGTTGACGGAGAGCTGACGGAGGAGGAGCGTGCGGAGGTGCTCGCTCATGTGAGCGAATGCGAGAAATGCAGAAGGCTGCTCGGTGAGCTGACGGCCCTGCACGCCGCCCTCGGCGAGCTGAAGGACGAGGACGTACCCGCAGGCTTCACGGAGGGCGTGATGGCGGCGGTGCGCGCGGAAAAGGCGGCGAAAAAGCCGCAAGCAAAAAAGCGGAGCGCATGGCGGCGGTGGATGCCGATGGCGGCCTGCGCGGCGATCGTCGCGCTCGCGGCGGCGGTAACGATCCCGCGAACGGCGATGAAGCAGGAAGCAAACGACGCTGCACCTGCCGCGCCTGCCGCACAGGAGGATCAGGCGATGTTTTCGATGGCGGCGCCGCCCAGCGATCCGCTGCCCGATACGGACGCCGAGGTGGAATATCCCGAGCAGCGCTGTGAAACGGTGCAGTCCAGCCCCTACTATGACCGTCTGCTCGGCAGCGCGGCGGGCGGCGCGACGTCGGATGAGGCCAAGAGCGCCGATGCGCCCACCGCCGCGGAAAACGGCAGCTCCGAGCCGGAATACTACTGCGAGACCGCTCCCATCGGCGAGAGCGGAAGAGAGGGTAAATTTCTGGCAGCCGACTACGGTCTGCCGATGTTTGAGCTGTACGGCGCGGGCGCGACGGACTATGTGCTCTCAAGCGGCGGCGTGAAGGACGGCGACGCGGGCTTTTACTATGCCCCTATCGCCGCGCTGCGCGACCTGCCGGAGGGCCTCGGCATGAGGCAGGCGCAGGCGGAAACGCTCGCACTTGCCCCCGCGGACGCGGAGTGGGTGCTCGTCTATCCCAATGACGACAGCGAGGTGCCGCAGCCGTGAAGAAGCGTTCGCTGTGGCTCTGCCCTTTGGCTATCGCGGCCATCATCGCGCTGGACCAGTGGGTGAAGGCCTATATCGTGACCCATTTCGCCGTGGGCGAGAGCAAGCCCTTTCTCCCACAGCTGCTGCGGCTGCACTATGTGCGCAATTTCGGCGCGGCATGGTCGAGCTTTTCCGGTGAGCGCTGGCTGCTCATCGGCGTGACGGGCGTGGGGATGCTCGCGCTCGCATGGCTGCTCGCGCGGATCGTACGGCACCCGCTCGGCGTGTGGTCGCTGACCGCCGTGATCGGCGGCGGCGTGGGGAATCTTATTGACCGCGTTCGCCTCGGCTATGTGGTGGATATGCTCGACTGCACGTTCATCGAGTTTCCGGTTTTCAACGTTGCGGACTGCTTTGTGGTCTGCGGCACCATCGCGGCACTCGTTTACTACATTTGGATCTACCCGAACACCGACGCGAAGAATTGGGAGAAGGACCATGGAACCGATCCGGCTCAGGGCAAGTGAAGAAAGCAAAAATCAAAGGCTCGACGCATTTCTTGCGTCGAGCCTTGACGGCTTGACCCGCTCGCAGGCGACGCGGCTCATCGAGAGCGGCGAGGTCGCGGTGAACGGGAGAGCCGTCAGCAAAAGCTATAAGCTCGCGGGCGGCGAGGACGTCGCCGTGACGCTGCCCGAGCCGGAGCCGGTCGAGGCCGTGCCGCAGGACATTCCGCTCGATGTGGTGTACGAGGACGCGGACGTGATCGTGGTCAACAAGCCCAGCGGCATGGTCGTCCACCCCGCGCCGGGACACCCGGACGGCACGCTCGTCAACGCGCTGCTGTACCATTGCGCGGGAACGCTCTCGGGCGTCGGCGGCGCGCTGCGCCCGGGCATCGTCCACCGCATCGACCGCGACACGAGCGGTCTCATCATCGCGGCGAAGAACGACGCGGCGCACCAGTACCTCTCCGCGCAGCTCGCCGACCACACGCTCGCGCGCACCTATGAGTGCATCGTTGTGGGCGCTCTTCGCGAGGACCGCGGCACGGTGGACGCGCCCATCGCGCGCCACCCGACCGACCGCAAGCGCATGGCGGTGGTCGCCGGCGGGCGCGAGGCGGTCACGCATTGGGAGGTCATCGCCCGCTATCCGGGCTATACCCACGTCCGCTGCCGGCTCGAAACGGGACGCACGCACCAGATCCGCGTCCACATGGCCTACATCGGGCATCCCATTCTCGGCGACACGGTATACGGTGCAAAGAAGGAGGTCCCCGGCCTGACGGGGCAATGCCTGCACGCGGTCGGCCTGCGCTTTCTCCATCCGCGCACGCACGAGGTCGTGGAGCTTTCCTGTCCCCTGCCGGATGAATTCACAAGGATGCTGCAAAAAATCAGGAAATAAATTGCACGCGATACGGCACCAAACAAGGGGAGCGTTCTCTATGGCAGAGAACGCTCCCCTTTTGCTATGCTGTCATTTGCACAAATATGAGAACCAGCCCTCGCTCTCGTGGGCCTCCATGATCGCCCAGCCCGCAAGACGCAGCGCGTCCGCGACCTCGACCGCGCGGTCGTCGATGATGCCCGAGCAGAGGAACAGCCCGCCCTTTTTCAGCAGCGGCCGCACCTGCGGTGCGAGCGCGATGATGACGTCCGCCACGATGTTCGCCACGACGATATCATAGTCTCCGCCGAACTCGCGCGCGAGCCTTTTGTCGCTGAGCACATCGCCCGCGCGGACGGTGTAGTGCTCCCGCCCGATGCCGTTTAGCGCGGCATTCTCGTAGGCGACGCCCACGCACTTGTCGTCGATGTCGCAGGCGAAGGCGTCCCGCGCGCCCAGCAGCAGCGCCGCGATGGAGAGGATGCCGCTGCCGCAGCCGAGGTCGAGCACCTTTTCGCCGCCGCGAATGTGCTTTTCGAGTGCCTGAAGGCACAGTCGTGTGGTCGCGTGGCTGCCCGTGCCGAAGGTCAGCCCGGGATTCAGGATGAGCTTCACGCGCTCCGTCGGCTTCGCCTGCTCCCACTCGGGAATGACCAGCAGGCGCTCGCCGATCTCCATGGGCTTATAGAACTGCTTCCAGTTGTTCTCCCAGTCGGCGTCCTCCACGTTTTCCATCGTGAGGAGCAGCGGCGCGTATTCGGGATGCTGCTTCTTGAGCGCCGAGAGCGCGATGCGCACCTGCGCCAGCGTGGAAAAACCGCTCTCGCTTTCTTCGAGGTAGAAGGTCACGCGGCATTTGCCGTGCTTCTCCGCCAGCAGCTCGTCGTCCACATAGTCCCAATACTGGTGGTTGTTTTCGAGAAAATCCTTGAAGTCCGCCTCGTCGTCGATGACAAGACCCTCGACGCCCTGCTCGCGCAGCAGCTCGCTGACCGGCTCCAGACCGGCGCGGGCGGTGTCGATATGCAGCTCCAGCCACTTCATCGCTGCGTCCCTACGAAGAACAGCCCCAGCGTGCCGCAGCCGGTGTGCGCGCCGATCACAGGGCCGATGAAGTCCGCGCGGACGTCCGTCACGCCGAAGCGCTCCTCCAGCAGCTCCTTGACATACGCCACGGAGTCGGGGCAGTTGGCGTGGCAGATGAACAAGGGCTGGTTCTTGTCCGGCTCGACGCCCAGCTCCTCCACCTTGTCGACCAGCGCCTTGAGCGCAGCCTTCGTGCCGCGCGCCTTGCTCATGGGAATGAGCCTGCCCTCGCTGTCGGTGTGCATGACGGGCTTGATGCCCAGCATCGTGCCGACGAAGGCCGCCGTGGCGCTCACGCGGCCGCCGCGCTTGAGGTGGTTGAGATCGTCCACGATGAACCAGTGGCATTGGGTCTGGAGGATGCTCCTCACATATGCCGCCAGCGTCTCGATGTCGGGGCTGCTCCTCCGGCGCTCCTGTACCGTGCGGTAGAGCAGCATCCCCTGTCCGCGCGAGGCGGAGAGGGAGTCGATGACGAGAATCTTCGCGTCGGGGTACTCGCTTTTCAGGTCCTCCGCCGCGATGCAGGCGGACTGGTAGGTGGTGGACAGTGCGCCGGAGAAGCAGATGCATAGGATATCCTTGCCCGCGTCGAGCGCCCTGCGCATCGCCTCGTCGAACTGACCGACATTGGCGGCGGCGGTGGTGCTGTTCTCGCCCGCAGCGATCTTTGCGAAAAATTCCTCGGGGGACATCTCGGCATGGTCGGGCGTGTTGAGATAGGTTTTGCCGTCGATCGTAAAGGAAAGCGGCAGAACGGTAAGCCCGAGCTCGTCGACCTCCTGCTGGTTCAGGTCACAGCAGCTGTCGGTCATGATAATATAGTCACGCATGGCGTTCCTTTCCGGGCCGCAGACAAACGGCCCCTTTTGGGGAATAGAGTCGATTCTTCCTTAGAATGGCAGTATTGTAGCAGAACGTTAAGATAATATCAATCATTTTCTGTAAACAATGCGTTCCGCTCACTTTCCGACGCAGAAGCGTTCAAAAATGCGCGTCACCATGTCCTCGCGCGCCGTGCGGCCGGTCAGCTCGCCGAGCGCGTCAAGCGCGCCCTCGGCCTCGGTGAGCACCACGTCGGGCGTCAGCCCGGCGGTGAGCGCCTCGCGCGCCGCACGGACGCTCTCGAGCGCACGGCGGATGGCTTCGGCCTGCCGGGCGTTGGTGAGCAGCGTGCCGCCCGCGGGAACGCCGGCAGGAAAGCAGTCTCCGATCGTGTCGATCAACGCATCCAGCCCGCCGGGCATTACGGAATTAAAGGAGACCAGATGCTCCGGCGCAGGCGCGCCGTCCGGCAGTCTCCAAACGGCGGTCTTTACGGCGGGGTTTCGATCGTCCTTGCTGATGGCCAGAATCCAATGCGGCGCTCGGGCGGCAAGTGCGAGAATGTCTGGCTCCACAGTGAGCGGCGTATGGCTGCCGTCCGCTACCACGATCACCAGATCGGCGCTCTCGACCGCGCGGCGCGAGCGCTCCACGCCGAGCCGCTCCACGGCGTCGTCTGTCTCGCGGATGCCCGCCGTGTCGATGAGCCGCAGCAGCACGCCGCCGACCACCGCCTTCTCCTCCACGGTGTCGCGCGTCGTGCCGGGAATGTCGGTGACGATGGCGCGGTCGTAGCCCACAAGCGCGTTGAGCAGCGAGCTTTTGCCCGCGTTTGGCGCGCCGACGATGGCGGTCGCCGCGCCGCTTTTGAGCACGCGTCCGCGTGCAAAGGTGCCGAGCAGAGCCGCGAGCGTTTGTTCACTCTCTGTGAGCGTCCGCTCCGTCTCGGCAAGCGTGAGGTCCTCGATGTCCTCGTCGGGATAGTCCACCACGGCGTAGAAGCGGCTGGTGAGGCCCAGCAGCGCGTCGTAGACCTGTTCGAGCGGGCGGCGCAGCGCGCCGTCCACCTGGGCGGCGGCGTTCCGCGCCGCCTCAGCGGTCTCGGCGTCGATGAGGTCGATGACCGCCTCCGCCTCGGTGAGGTCCATTTTGCCGTTCAGAAACGCGCGCTCGGTAAATTCCCCCGCCCGCGCCTGCCGCGCGCCTGCGGCAAACGCGGCACGCAGGACCTCCTGCAAAACGACCGGCGAGCCGTGGCAGTGCAGCTCCGCGCTCTCCTCGCCCGTGTAGCTGTGTCCGGCGGAGAACACCACCGCCAGCGCGTGGTCGAGCGTGCGGCCCTCGGCGTCGCGCACCGTGCCGTAGGTCATGCGCCGCGGCGGAAGCTCCGCGGCCGAACGACCGTCCACCGGCGTGAACAGCGCCGCGAGCACGCGCCGCGTCTCCGCGCCGCTCAGGCGCACGATGCCGACCGCGGCGGCCGCGGGCGCGGTGGCGATGGCAGCAATGGTGTCGGGCATAATGCTTCCTCCTTGATGTTAGCCGGTATTTGCCTGTATGATACCACAAAACGGAAAAAATGAAAAGGGGCACGGCGCAGCCGTGTCCCTCTTTTTGTATTCCACCGATCGGCAATCAGCGTGAGATGCAATAAAAATAGATGTTTACACAAATCATCACAACGGCAAACGCAATAAGCACCGCCCAGCTTATTTGCATGGCCTTAGATTTTGTATTCCTGATGCAATATGCCAAATAGATGATCCAGCAGGAGTAGAACGCAAAAATAATGCCGCGGTTCCGGATTAATATACTTAGAAGGAACAACGCATTTACGATCTTCATTCCATTCTCTGACATCAGTATACTTTTGATCTTTTTCACCGGTTGACCTCCCAGCTGAATATATTATCGTTTTTATTGTATCATACTCCGCACTTCCCCACAAGGGCAAAAAAGACGCCGCATATCAAATTTCAGCTTGCCGCTTACTGCTCCTTGGCAGCCGCGGCCTGCTGGGCCTCGATCTCGAGGAGAGCATCCTTGCGGGAGAGGTTCCAGCGGCCCTTTTCGTCGATCTCCATGAACTTGACCCAGATCATGTCGCCGACGGTGACCACGTCCTCGACCTTCTCGACACGCTTCTTGTCGAGCTTGGAGATGTGGACCAGACCGTCCTTACCCGGGGCGATCTCCACGAAGGCGCCGAACTGCATCAGGCGCACGACGCGGCCGTAGTACAGCTTGCCGACCTCGGGGACAAACACGATGTCGTCGATGCACTTCTTCGCGGCGTCGCAGGCGGCGGCGTCGGCAGAGGCGATGTGGATGGTGCCGTCGTCGTCGATGTCGATCTTCGCGCCGGTGTCGGCGACGATCTTCTGAATGACGGAGCCGCCCTTGCCGATGACCTCGCGGATGCGGTCGGGGTCGATCTTCATGGTGATCATCTTGGGCGCGTAGGGGCTGACCTCGGGACGCGGCTCGGCGATGCAGGGCAGCATGATCTGGTCGAGGATCTGCACGCGCGCATCGTAGGTGATGTCCAGCGCGTTCTTGATGATCGCCATGGTCAGGCCGTCGTTCTTGAGGTCCATCTGGATGGCGGTGATGCCCTTCTTCGTACCGGCGACCTTGAAGTCCATCTCGCCGTGGAAGTCCTCAACGCCCTGAATGTCGATGAAGGTAGTGAAGTCGTCGCCGTCCTGGATCAAACCGCAGGAGATGCCGGCGACCGGCGCCTTGATGGGCACGCCGGCGTCCATGAGTGCGAGCGTGGAGCCGCAGATGGAGCCCTGCGACGTGGAACCGTTGGACGAGAGCACCTCGGACACCACACGGATGGCATACGGGAACTCCTCGACCGGCGGGATGACGCACTGCAGCGCCTTCTCAACGAGCGCGCCGTGGCCATACTCGCGGCGGTTGGTGCTGCGGGCGGCGCGGGCGTCGCCGGTGGAATACGGCGGCATGTTGTAGTGGTGCATGAAGCGCTTTTCTTCCTCTTCCCAGATGGTGTCGAGCTTCTGGGACATGGACAGCGTGGCGAGCGTGGCGATAGACAGCACCTGCGTCTGGCCGCGGGTGAACAGGCCCGAGCCGTGCACGCGCGGGATCACGCCGACCTCGGCGTCGAGCGGGCGGATCTCGTTCATCTTGCGGCCGTCGACACGATGACCGGAAAGCAGCCACTTCTTGACGATCTTCTTCTGCATCTTGTAGAGGATCTCGTCCATGTACTGCATCATGTCCGGGTGCTCGGCTTCATATTTTTCCTGCACGGCGGCGATCCATTCATTCACGCGCGCCTCGCGCACGTTCTTGTCGTCGGTGTCCATGCAGTACTCCATGCCTTCCATCTCGTTGGCGCACAGGAGCTCGAACAGATCCTCGTCAAAGGAGGCGTGCTCATACTCAAACTTCGGCTTGCCGATCTCGCTGACCATCTTGTCGATGAGATCGAGCACGGGCTGCAGGTGCTCGTGCGCCTGCACGATGCCCTCGTACATCACATCATCCGGCACCTGGTCGGCCTCGGACTCGATCATGACGATCTTCTTGTGCGTGGCCGCGATGGTGGTGGTCATACGGTTGGTCTTGCGCTGCTCCTGCGTGGGATTGAAGAGGTACTTCTCGCCGTCCCAGCCGAGGACGATGCCGGCGATGGGGCCGTTGAACGGCACGTCGGAGATGCTCACGGCGGCGCTCGCGCCGATCATAGCGGTGATCTCCGGGCTGCAGTCGCGGTCGACGGACAGCACTTCGCAGGCGATGATGACGTCATTGCGCAGGTCGCTCGGGAAGAGCGGGCGCATCGGGCGGTCGATCAGGCGGCTGGCGAGCACGGCGGGCAGGCTGGGCTTGCCCTCGCGGCGCATGAAGCTGCCGGGGATGCGGCCGACGGCGTAGAGCTTTTCGTTAAAATCAACGGACAGCGGGAAGTAATCCACGCCGTCTTTCGGGCGGGCGGAGGCCGTGCAGGTGACGAGCACGGTCGTCTCGCCGTAGCTGACGAGGACGGCGGAGTTGCACAGCTCTGCGAGTTTGCCGGTCTCCATGACGAGGGGACGGCCTTCATACTCGATCTCGTAGCGCTTGTAGTTGGGGAACTGCTTGTGCGTGGTGATAATCATGGGTTCTGGTGCTCCTTTCTTTTGTTGGCGGAAACGCCAGAGCCAGCACTTGCATCCACGTCCCATGCGCGATGGGGCGCAGATTCAAATACTGGGCAGCGGCGCTCCCGAAAATGGGCTGCCGGGGCGGAAACGAAAAAAGCAGGGGGACAATATGAAATTATCCCCCTGCGTTCAAACGTTCATACCCTTCGGAAAAGCCGAACTTACTTGCGGATGTTCAGCTTTGCAATGATCGCACGATAGCGCTCGATGTCCTTCTTGGCGAGGTAGTCGAGCAGACGGCGGCGCTTACCGACCATCTTGTACATGCCCAGACGGCTGTGCTTGTCGTTCGGGTGCACCTTCAGGTGCTCGGTGAGCTGGTGGATGCGCTCGGTGAGGATGGCGATCTGGACCTCCGGAGAACCGGTGTCGCCCTCGTGCGTCTTGTTGGCTTCGATGACTGCGGTCTTTTCAGCTTTGGTAATCATGGTGATGACTTCCTTTCTTTGTTTTCGTATCCGCTGGCGCAGAACCGGGCGGAAAGGCACCGCTGCAAAGCGGCAAGCCCCGGATCCGGGCACATGGACTGTTTTACAATACCACACCCCGCGGTACTTGTAAAGAGAAATCTTTCTCCATACGCCGCGCGGCGCAAAATTCCCGCCACCGTCTCGGCGGACAGCGGCGGGAACGGGCCAAACTTATTTCGCACTCTTGCCGTGGGCGGCCTTCATGCGGCGCTCATGGTCGAGGATGCGCTTGCGGATGCGCAGGCTCTTGGGCGTGACCTCGAGCAGCTCGTCGTCCGCGAGGAACTCCAGGCACTGCTCCAGGCTCAGCTTGCGCGGCGGCACGAGACGCAGCGCGTCGTCAGAGCCGGCGGCGCGGGTGTTGGTCAGCTGCTTTTTCTTGCAGACGTTGACGGTGATGTCCTCCTGCTTCGGCGACACACCGACGACCATGCCGGCATACACGGGCACGCCCGCGCCGATGAACAGCTGGCCGCGCTCCTGCGCGTTGAACAGGCCGTAGGTGATGCTCTCGCCGGTCTCGAACGAGACGAGCGAGCCGGTGTTGCGGCGGCTGAGATCGCCCTTGTAGGGGGCGTAGCTGTCAAAGACGGAGGCCATGATGCCCTCGCCCTTCGTATCGGTCAGAAATTCGTTGCGGTAGCCGAACAGACCGCGCGCCGGCACGAGAAACTCCAGACGCGTGCGCTTGCCGATGGGCTCCATCTGCTGCAGTTCACCCTTGCGGGCGCTGAGCTTTTCGATCACGGCGCCGACGGCATCGGCCGGGACGTCGGCGACAAGGCGCTCGATCGGCTCGCACTTCTGGCCGTTGATCGTCTGGTAGAGCACGCGCGGGGGCGAGACCTGGAACTCATACCCCTCGCGGCGCATGGTCTCGATGAGGATGGACAGCGACATTTCGCCGCGGCCGGCGACGTTGAACGAATCCGTCGCGCCCTCGAGATCGCTCACGCGCAGGGACACGTCCTTGAGCGTCTCGCGGTAGAGCCGCTCGCGGATCTGGCGGCTGGTGACGAACTTGCCCTCGCGGCCGGCAAACGGGCCGTCGTTGACGGAGAAGGTCATCTCCATCGTGGGCGCGGAGATCTTCACGAACTCGATCGGCTCGACGCAGCTCGGCGCGCAGATCGTGTCGCCGATGGTAATGTCGCCGATGCCGGACATGGCGATGATGCTGCCGGCCTCCGCCTCCGTGACGGGCACGCGCTGCAGGCCCTCGAACTCATACATGGACACGGCCTTGGCCTTCTTGGCCGGGGCGTCCGGCTCGTGGTAGTTGCACACGGCGATCTCCTCGTTCTGACGGATGACGCCGCGCTCGATGCGGCCGATGGCGATGCGGCCGACAAACTCATTGTAGTCGATGGACGACACGAGCATCTGGAACGGCGCGTCGACGTTCTGCTCCGGCGCGGGGATATACTCCAGGATGGTGTCGAACAGCGGGCGCAGGTCCTTGCCCGGCACATCCGGGGAGTAGGACGCGGTGCCCTGACGGCCCGAGCAGAAGAGCATGGGCGAGTCGAGCTGTTCGTCGGTCGCGTTGAGGTCCATGAGCAGCTCGAGCACCTCGTCCATGACCTCGTGGATGCGCTGGTCGGGGCGGTCGATCTTGTTGATGACGACGATGACGCGGTGGCCGAGCTCGAGCGCCTTGCTGAGCACGAAGCGCGTCTGCGGCATGGGGCCCTCGGCGGCGTCGACGAGCAGAATGACGCCGTTGACCATCTTCAGGACACGCTCGACCTCGCCGCCGAAGTCGGCGTGGCCCGGGGTGTCGACGATGTTGATCTTCGTGTCGCCGTAGCGCACGGCGGTATTCTTGGCCAGGATCGTGATGCCGCGCTCGCGCTCCAGATCGTTGGAGTCCATAACGCGGTCGACGACCTCCTGATTTTCACGGTAGACGCCGCTCTGCTTGAGCATCTCGTCGACCAGGGTGGTCTTGCCGTGGTCAACGTGGGCGATGATGGCGACGTTTCTCAATTTCTCCATTTTGCACACTTCCTCAACGCAAATACATATTTCAAATGATTTCTGTTCGCACGAAATTGTATTTTAGCATGGAAAACCTGATATTGCAACAGTTTTTCGTGTTTACATTCTCCGAACGGCATGATAAAATGTGTTCATATCTGTATTTTTCGTTTTTGAGGGGGCAGACCATGGAATCCAACTTCTTTGCGCTCATTTCGCGCATGCGCTATATCGCGCGCTGGGGCCTGATGCGCAACGCCCTGCCCGAGAACATTCAGGAGCACAGCCACATGGTGTCCGTGCTGGCGCACGCGCTCGGCGTCATCCGGCGCGACATTTTCCACCAGCCATGCGACGTCAACGCGCTCGCAACTGCGGCGCTGTATCACGATGCGTCGGAGATCCTCACGGGCGACCTGCCGACGCCGATCAAGTATCACAACGCGGAGATCATGTCGGCCTACCACGCGGTGGAGGATCTGGCCGTGCAGAAGCTGCTCGGCATGCTGCCGCCGGAGCTGCGCGAGACCTATGCCGATGTGCTCGCCGAGGATAAGGACGGCGACATTTATCCGCTCGTGAAGGCGGCCGACAAGCTCTCAGCCTACATCAAGTGCATCGAGGAGCGCAAGGCCGGCAACAACGAGTTTCTCTCCGCCGAGGCGCAGACGCGCGCGGCGCTCGAGGCATCCCCCCTGCCGGAGGTGCAGTATTTTCTGGAGCATTTCATCCCCGCGTTCGAGCGCGATCTCGACGAGCTCGGCGCGATCGGTCAATAAGGAGGACAAACCATGCGTGCAATCGTAACCGTGATCGGAAAAGACCGTGTCGGCATCATCGCCGACGTGACCGCCCTGCTGGCGCAGTACGGCGTGAACGTGCTGGACATCAGCCAGACGGTATTGCAGGAATACTTCACGATGATCATGCTCGTGGACGCAGCGCAGTGCACCGTGCCGTTTGCAGACCTCGCCCGCACGCTCGACGAGGCCGGCACACAGCGCGGCCTGCAGATCCGCGCCCAGCGCGAGGACATCTTCAACGCCATGCACCGCATCTGAGAGGACACGACCATGATCAACCGCAGTGAAATTTTGCAGACGATCGCCATGATCGACCAGCAGCACCTCGACATCCGCACCATCACGATGGGCATCTCCCTGCTCGACTGCGCGGACGCGGACATCGAGCGCAGCTGCACGAAGGTATACGACAAGATCTGCCGCCTTGCGGGCGATCTCGTGCGCACGGGCGAAGATATCGAGGCCGAGTTCGGCATCCCCATCGTCAATAAGCGCGTGTCCGTCACGCCCATCTCCCTTGTCGGAGCGGGCACGGGCGCGCAGTCCTATGTGCCGTATGCCAAAGCGCTCGACCGCGCCGCGCACGAGATCGGCGTCAACTTCCTCGGCGGCTTTTCCGCGCTCGTGCACAAGGGCATGACGGAATCTGACCGCGTGCTCATCGCCTCCATCCCGGAGGCGCTGGCCGAGACGGAGCTGGTGTGCGCGAGCGTGAACGTCGGCTCGACGCGCGCGGGCATCAACATGGACGCCGTGGCCGAGATGGGCCGCACCGTCAAGCGCGCCGCCGCGCTTACGGCCGATCAGGGCGGCATGGCCTGCGCCAAGCTCGTGGTCTTTGCCAACGCCGTGGAGGACAACCCCTTCATGGCCGGGGCGTTTCATGGCGTGGGCGAGCCGGAGTGTGAGGTGCACGTCGGCGTGTCCGGGCCGGGCGTGGTGCAGCACGCGCTGCAGAGCGTGCACGGCCAGCCGTTCGACGTCGTGGCCGAGACGGTGAAAAAGACGGCCTTTCGCATCACGCGCATGGGCCAGCTCGTGGCGCAGGAGGCGTCCGCGCGGCTGGGCGTGCCGTTCGGCATCGTGGACCTGTCGCTCGCGCCGACGCCCGCCGTCGGCGACAGCGTGGCCGCCGTGCTCGAGGAGATGGGGCTGGAGTCCGTCGGCGGGCCCGGCACCACGGCGGCGCTCGCGCTGCTCAACGACGCGGTGAAAAAAGGCGGCGTCATGGCGTCGTCCCACGTCGGCGGGCTCTCGGGTGCGTTCATCCCCGTGTCGGAGGATGCCGGCATGATCGCCGCGGCCGAGGCCGGCCGCCTGACGATTGAGAAGCTCGAGGCCATGACGTGCGTGTGCTCCGTGGGGCTGGACATGATCGCCGTGCCCGGCGACACGCCGGCCGAGACGATCTCCGCCATCATCGCGGACGAGGCCGCCATCGGCATGATCAACAGCAAGACCACCGCCGTGCGCATCATCCCCGCCCCCGGCAAGCAGGTGGGCGACACGGTGGCGTTCGGCGGCCTGCTCGGCAGCGCGCCGGTCATGCCGGTCAACCGCTGCAGCGCAGCGGAGTTCATCGCCCGCGGCGGGCGCATCCCCGCCCCGCTGCACAGCCTGAAAAACTGAGAGGAGAGCAAAGCCTTGACACAGGAAAAGATGGACCGCATCAGCGAGCTGACGCGCATCGCGCGCGAGCGCGAGCTCACGCCCGACGAACAGGCCGAGCGCAAGGCACTGCGCGAGGAATACATCGCCGACTGGCGCCGCAGCACGATCGACGTGCTCGAAAACACGTACATTGACCACGGCGACGGCCGCATCACGAAACTGCCGAAGAAAAAGCGCTGAGCCGTCACGCTCTTGACAAGCGCGGCATATCGTGTTATACAAGAAAGAGGAATTCCCCTCATGAGGGGGAAAATTGACCGGAAGGAGTCTGAGCCATGCGTCTTTGCAGCTGCAGCAGCATCCGGGTCGCGGCATGTCCGACGGCCTGTTGTTGTCGTGCGCAAAGAAGCGTCGCTTTCTGCCGGTAAGTCCACGGCCGCGCCCAAAAGGTACGTCCGTCATGCATCCACATGGTCATGC
>ERZ773225.1783-NODE-1783-length-24074-cov-3.814813_pt1 | contig 24074 bp, 26 predicted proteins | sample MGYA00580993_ERZ773225 | MGnify/ENA primary metagenome ERZ773225 (study PRJEB29015, sample SAMEA2737748) | human gut metagenome | biome: human gut; feature: human-associated habitat; material: faeces | place: China | collected 2012 ...
GGGAGCGATGCGCTCCTTCAGCAGGGTGATATCCTTCCAGTAGGCGGCGCTGCTGGTCGTCGACACGCTGGAAATGCTGGGTGCGGATAATCTGGCACATGGACGTTGGGGTGAGCAAAAGCTGGTGGTGCGGTTGGCGCATCAGCATCGCCCGACGGCAGGCAGTACGCTGTGGCTGCATCTGCCAGAACATCATCTGCATCTTTTTGATGGCGAAACAGGACAACGCGTATGAATAACTGGCCTTACCCCCATATTGTCGCTCATCGCGGCGGCGGTAAGTTAGCCCCGGAAAACACCCTGGCGGCAATCGACATGGGGGCGCAATATGGGCATACCATGATTGAGTTTGACGCTAAATTGTCGAAAGACGGTGAGATCTTCTTACTGCATGACGACAACCTGGAACGCACCAGCAACGGCTGGGGCGTGGCTGGCGAATTGAACTGGCAGGATCTATTGCGCGTGGACGCCGGCGGCTGGTTTAGCGGTGAGTTTAAAGGCGAAACGTTGCCGCTGCTCTCGCAAGTTGCTGAGCGCTGTCGCCAGCACGGCATGATGGCAAATATTGAGATCAAACCCACCACCGGGACGGGGGCGCTCACCGGGAAGGTCGTGGCACTGGCCGCGCGTGAATTGTGGGCGGGAATGACGCCACCACTGTTGTCATCCTTTGAAATTGATGCGCTAGAAGCGGCGCAGCAGGCGGTGCCTGAACTGCCGAGAGGTTTGCTGCTGGATGAATGGCGCGAGGACTGGCGTGAGCTGACCACGCGGCTTGGCTGCGTCTCTATTCATCTTAATCATAAGCTGCTGGATGAGGCGCGCGTGGATGCGCTGCGCGATGCGGGGCTACGTATTCTGGTGTATACCGTCAACCGACCCCAGCGCGCGGCGGAACTGCTGCGCTGGGGTGTGGACTGCATCTGTACCGATGCCATTGATACCATTGGTCCGGATTTCCAGCCCAGTTAAGGCCCAATCGTTTTTAACGGAACGTTAGGTTGCGGCGTGCTGGAGGGCTTCAGCATGTCGCCGTTCTTTTTCTCCGACAGCATATGTTGCTTATTGAGCGAGCTGTCCGGATTACGGGTTCCACTCAACATCCCACCGTTACTGTTAGGCAGCATTTGCTGCTGTCCAGGATTCAACTCGCCCGGCTGAGACTGCAGCACGCGCTGGGTGTTCGTGTTGATTTGGTTTTCCATATGCTGTTGCTGCATGCGCGTCTGCGTTTGCAACTGCTGGTTGAGCATCCCTTTCTGCTGAATCTGCTGTGATTGCATTTGGGTTTGCATACGCTGCTGGCTCGGGATCTGATAACCGGGTTGATTCGGGTTATTCATGGTGTTGATGGGCTGTGCAAAGCCTGCAAACGGCAAGAGCATGGCTAAAAGTAAGAGTCGTTTCATCGCTTTTCTCCTCTCGGGGATCGTTTAAGTTTACTCCTTTCTCGCCGTTACGATGATTATTTCAGAGTTATGCACCAGGCTTAGTGGGGGCCGACCCCCGTACATCTGGAGAATAACGATGATAAAACCGACGTTTTTACGCCGGGTAGCCATTGCTGCTCTGCTCTCAGGAAGTTGTTTTAGCGTGGCTGCCGCGCCGGCTGCGCCACCACCAGTATCCTACGGTGTCGAGGAAGATGTGTTCCATCCCGTTCGTGCGCAACAGGGGATGGTGGCTTCCGTAGATGCTTTAGCCACCCAGGTTGGGGTGGATATTCTGAAACAGGGCGGAAATGCCGTTGATGCCGCTGTAGCCGTTGGCTACGCGCTGGCGGTGACGCATCCGCAGGCGGGCAATCTGGGCGGTGGCGGGTTTATGCTGCTGCGTACCAAAGACGGTAACACCACGGCGATCGATTTTCGTGAAATGGCTCCCGCTGGCGCGACCCGCGACATGTTCCTCGATGAACAGGGCAACGCCGATGCGAAAAAGTCACTAACGTCGCATCTGGCATCCGGTACGCCGGGTACGGTGGCGGGTTTCTCGCTGGCGCTGGAGAAATACGGCACGATGCCGCTGAACAAAGTCGTGCGCCCGGCAATGAAGCTAGCGGAAGAAGGCTTTGTGGTTAACGACGCGCTGGCTGACGATCTGAAAACCTATGGCAGCGAAGTGCTCCCTAATCACGAGAACAGCAAAGCCATTTTCTGGAAAGACGGCGAGCCGCTGAAAAAGGGTGACAAGCTGGTCCAGAAGAACCTGGCGAAAAGCCTTGAGATGATCGCCGAGAACGGCCCGGATGCGTTTTATAAAGGGGCGATTGCCGATCAGATAGCCGAGGAAATGCAGAAAAACGGTGGGCTGATGACCAAAGAGGATTTAGCCAGCTATAAAGCCGTGGAGCGTACGCCGATTAGCGGCGACTATCGCGGATATCAGGTCTTCTCCATGCCACCGCCGTCCTCTGGCGGTATTCACATTGTGCAGATCCTCAATATTCTCGAAAACTTCGATATGAAGAAGTACGGGTTTGGCAGCGCTGATGCCATGCAGGTAATGGCTGAAGCGGAGAAATATGCCTACGCCGACCGCTCGGAGTATCTGGGCGACCCGGATTTTGTGAAAGTACCGTGGCAGGCGCTGACCAATAAAGCCTATGCCAAATCGCTTGCCGATCAGATTGATATCAACAAGGCTAAGCCTTCCAGCCAGCTCAAACCTGGCAAGCTCGCGCCGTATGAAAGCAATCAGACCACCCACTTCTCGGTGGTGGATAAAGACGGTAATGCCGTGGCGGTGACGTATACGCTGAACACCACCTTCGGCACTGGGATTGTGGCGGGTAACACCGGCATTCTGCTTAATAACGAAATGGACGATTTCTCCGCCAAGCCGGGCGTGCCGAACGTTTATGGGCTGGTGGGCGGCGATGCTAACGCGGTTGGGCCGAAGAAGCGTCCGCTGTCATCAATGTCGCCGACTATCGTGGTAAAAGACGGGAAAACCTGGCTGGTTACCGGCAGCCCTGGCGGGAGCCGAATCATCACCACCGTGCTGCAAATGGTAGTCAACAGCATTGATTTTGGAATGAACGTTGCCGAAGCGACCAACGCGCCGCGCTTCCATCATCAGTGGTTGCCCGATGAACTGCGCGTTGAGAAAGGGTTTAGCCCGGATACTATTAAACTGCTGGAGCAAAAAGGGCAAAAAGTCGTGCTAAAAGAGGCGATGGGCAGTACGCAGAGCATTATGGTTGGACCGGATGGTGCACTGTATGGCGCGTCCGACCCACGTTCCGTGGATGATTTAACGGCGGGATACTGATTTGAGAGGCCCTCTTCGGTGGAAGAGGGCTTGCTGTTTCTGCGCTGAGCCTCGATCAGAGTTATTTTTTCAGTAGCTTGTATCCTTGCTCTGAAACGCGGTAGTAAGGCATGGATTTATGTCCGCTATCTTCAATATTTACCAATCCCTCACTGGCCAATTTATTGACAATATTAACAACATTGCTGAAACCAGGTATTCCTTTAAAGGACAGTGCGCGATCCAGATTCATCCAGTTCCAGTTAATATCTTTTTCAGCCATAACTTTCAGTACGTTAAGTTCTGTTTCAGTTATCATGGTTTATCGCGTCCGAGTAAGCTTAGCTTCGTGTTGTTTTGCTCGTTTCGTAGTCTTTTAAATATTTCTCCAGCGGCCAGGCAGTACCTAAATCAACGATTTCACCGCTATCTTTATCGATGATGAAAGGCACATTTCCTGCCAGGCGGGAAGCGTTGTCTCCGGTTTCGAGGTATTCCCTCGATTCGAAGCAAAAAAACCAACCTTCTGCAAACCGTCCGTGGAGTGTGATGACGACGGAAGCATCCGCCTCGCTAAGGTACGTATTAGCTTTGTTTATGGCTTCTTCATAAGTAAACATAGAAATCTTCCTGGCGGTACGAAGTGTTATCGTTGGTCTAATTATTTTTTCGCTCAAGCCCAATATATTCGATGATAGCTTTACCAGAGTATTCGTTTATGCGAACTCTAGAAATATCTTTCCCATCTTTAGGTGTGTGCCCAGGCACGAACAATATAAAAACTCTGTCATCACCATCTTGTTCGACGACGAGGGTTAGCTTATCTTTTAAGTTCTTTGGAAGAATATAGTTGCTCAACTCTTCTTTAGTAAGTAGTCGAGCTTTTTCTTGTAAAATATCTAACGGAATTTTTTTCATATTAAGGCGTCCATTCTGGTGTGACCATATGTACCATATTGATTAAACATATTTCTCTTTCCATACGGATCTGATATAGCACTTTTTTCGTTACGAAAGAATTTTATTACAAACATGTCTCCATCTGAAGGTCTGAATGTCCCATCCGGATGAATATGGCTGGACCATCGCCAACCTTTAGCAGTTTAAAAACAAGTATTGTAAATGCTACACTAGAGCGACTCTGAGTGGTGTTTGAGAAATTTAAAACCATTTTCGGAAACTCTGTAACGCTGTCTCGATTTGTCCTCATTATAGACAATATCAACTAATCCATTATTAACAAGGCTGGTTACGATATTCGCGACATTACTAAATCCAGGAATGTTTCTCACAGCAAGAGTACGATCCAGAACCATCCAGTTCCAATCAATATCTTTTTCTGCCATTACTTTCAATACGTTAAGTTCAATTTTATCTATTGTCATTTTTTCGCATCCGGATGAAATAAATCATAATCTGAGATTTTAAAATCTTCTAGTGTTGCTGTATGGGCATTATTCCACATATTATATCCATCTATACCTTTTGGTTCACCTGTTTCCCACCCTAAGTTGCAGTAACGCTGATACTCCCGACATTCGTGAGTATAATAATTGACGTCAGTTTGTTCCGGAAGTAACTCTTTTTTAACTATTTTCTTTAATCTTTCAATCATCACGTCATTCGCAGGATCGTGATCGAAACGAGAGATATGTTTTTCTACAATTGCGATACCCTCATGCGTAATCTTAACACCACCAGTTGTCAGGTTCTCTATTGGCCCCCCTGCAAGCTCGGGATTGAATGTTCGTCCTGATACGGCTCCCCTAGCTCCAAAATGCTCCAGTTCTTCTAATTCAGGAAATTTCATTCTGCCCATGGTTAATCCAGCAACTACTGAAGCGCCAAGAATGAGTAATCCTTTGTTATCCATGACCTGCTCGTAACCCGCAGGCGCATCGCCTCCCAGCTTCTCCGCCGTTTCCCTAAAGCCGTCGATATTCCCGTTGTAGATCCCTCCGGCGGCAAGCAGTCTGCCAATCCCTTTGCTGTTTAGCGTTTTGAGGCCGTTGTCTGCGGGCGTTTTTGGAGGGGGGATAAACAGGCGGTTGTAGTTCGCGGGCAACGCCAGGTAACTGAACTCAGTGTTGGCAATAAGATGTTTGCAGAGGATGTATTCATAGCTGATGGTTATTGTTTCTGTATCTAAACTATTTTCACTGAACTGGTGTTGAATACTGGATAAGAATGCTCCCCGCAGTTGAATATAATAATACTTCTCCCATCTACCGAATCTATTAATGCGGTAGAAATAAAACTCCATATACAACTGTTCGTTGTTGTTAATCGCATTAACAAACAACGGCGTGCTTTTATCGATCAGCTTACAAAAGCGTAGCCCTTGCAACTGAGAGCCTTTGCCAGTACTGGTTATACTATTAGCGAGCGAAAAGGCAAAGATTTCGTCCTCGTGTCCGATTTGGCAGCGATTACCCACAGATGCAAGGGTTCCACATCCGTCAGAAATGGCGCCTTGTTGCTGTCCTGAAACCATCAGATAGACGATATCACTCATGACATCCTTATCCTTTTATTACGTATTATCGTAAAACGGAGGTTTTTATTCTTCCATTTTTAATTACGCTTTTTGATGGTGTTCGTATATAGCAGAAACAAAACGTTTCATTTCAATTGGATTTTGTTGAGGGTAATCTGAATATAAATAATTTGTGGGGTAAATATTTGTATATTTAATAACTGTGAATTATTAATTGAATATGTGTTGATGTTTTTTATTCCATATTGATGACCTACAGCCTTCTGAACGTTGCAGGTCTTATTAGTTCCTTAAGGAACATACTGTTGCAGTGATTCAGACCAGTGAAATATTTGGCTGCTTTTATCCTGCAGGTTCACGACCTCTAAATCATAAAATCCCTGCGTCTTTGCCGACCGCAATTTCAGGATGTACTTACTCTCGCTGATGTCGTGCTGCCTTGTGCCGTCTTTATTCCAGTCTCCGGCGATATCCGAATAGTAATAAACAAGGTCAGAAAACACGTTGATTATCTTGCTGTCTTTGATGGTGTAGAGTTCCAGCACTTCATAAAATGCCCCACCGCCGGAGTAGGCATCGGAGTAGCCACCGCGCACCCCGAACGCCAGAGTATCGGGAGCGATCCGGTACGGTGCCAGATCCAATTTTGTATAATAAGCCAGCGGTCTGACGGACTCATCATCGCTCTCTTTCTCGGCAGCTTTATTCCACGCTGAGATCTGGTTTAATGGTTTTTCCGAGCGGGCAATCGGCTGCAGCTGTTGGTTCTGCCAGGAGAAAACGCCGAGATATAATTTATTGGCGCGTCCGTTGTTGTAGTTTTCCGGACAGGTGTTATCCGCGTACTTTTTTGCCTGCCCGGCATCGGCCTGATTGTCAGCAAAACAGGCGACGCCAATGTATTTCCCGTCTTTTCCCCAGGCTTTGGCGCCAGTGAGGATCAGATTATTAGGATTTTCGTTCGGCGCAACCCAGCCAATCCACTGGTTCTCTGATAATCCCTGTGGAAGTTCACCAAATCCTTTCGCAGGTGTTGCCCCTGCCATTTGCTCAGCAAAAATCTGTTTACCTTCAGTATGTTGAATAACGCCGGGTACGGCATCGAGATTTTGTACGGTAGTGGCAAAAGCTGGGGAGAGCGAGGCCAGTAAAACCAGGGGAACAAACTTTTTCACTATTGCGTCCTTTCAATAAGCAGGGCGATAAGACTCGCCCTTAAATTTATTTCACGCGTGCCATAAAATACGCATCCACGTACTCGCCGTTGCGCAGGCCGTATTTCTTACCTGTCCCTTCGATCTCAAAGCCATGCTTTTTATAGACCGCAACCGCAGGTTCGTTATCCACAAACACTGTTAACTCGATACGGTCGACGCGCAGCCAGTTGTCGCACATGTCGATCATCGTACGGAGAAGCGCGCTGGCAACGCCGCGATTCTGCCAGCGGGCATCAACGCAGATACCAAAATCGGCCACGTGGCTGCGGCGCGGGCGCTGCGCGACCTCAATACAGAGATGTCCGACGACGATATCATCAATGCACGCGACCAGTTGTTTGATTCCGACCCGTTCGGTTAGTCGCTCTTGCCACATCTCCATGGAAGGATGAGGAACCTGTAGCGTGTTGTGATACACCTCTGGCTGGGCATGGATCTGACGAATTGCGTCGTAATCTTTCGGTTCAGCGTGGCGTATCACTATCTCACTCATTCCTTATCTCCTTCAGGGTTAATTGAGTCTTTACCCTCGCTGAGAAAGAAAATTCCGTCAACTGCATTTTTTTGCAAAAAGAAGTAGACAAGTGCGAATGAGAATGATTATTATTGCTCTGCGTTCAGGGGAACCCCTACGGAGAACCTGAAAGCACGACATTGCTCACATTGCTTCCAGTATTACTTTAGCCAGCTTTTGCTGGCTTTTTTTTTGGGGTTTTGTTTCAGCCTGGCTTACTTGTCATTTTGTCCCCGGGATGATGCCGGATGGCGCTTGCGCTTATCCGGCCTACGGCTGAGACCTGGGTTTTGTAGGCCGGATAAGGCAACGCCGCATCCGGCAAAGAATCCAACATTCAGTCTCCAGCCGCTTTGCGCTATGGTGTAGACAATCACCTTCAAAAGGACTGTCTCATGACTTTACACTGCGCATTTATTGGTTTTGGTAAAAGTACCACTCGCTACCATTTGCCGTACGTCCTCAACCGCAAAAATAGCTGGCATGTCGCGCACATTTTCCGCCGTAACGCCAGGCCGGAAGAGCAGGCGCCGCAGTATTCACATATTCACTTCACCAGCGACCTCGACGAAATCTTAAACGATCCGCAGGTGAAGTTAGTGATCGTTTGTACCCATGCTGACAGCCATTTTGACTACGCCAAACGTGCGCTGGAGGCGGGTAAAAACGTGCTGGTTGAGAAACCGTTCACGCCGACGCTGGCAGAAGCAAAAGTGCTGTTCGAACTGGCGCAAAGCAAAGGGCTGACCGTTACGCCGTATCAGAATCGCCGTTTTGACTCCTGCTTTCTCACTGCTAAAAAAGCGATTGAGAGCGGCAAGCTCGGCGAAATTGTTGAGGTTGAAAGCCATTTCGATTACTACCGTCCCGAGGCGGAAACTAAGCCGGGACTGCCGCAGGACGGTGCATTTTATGGCCTGGGCGTACACACCATGGATCAGATTATCTCGTTGTTCGGACGCCCCGATCATGTGGCCTATGACATCCGCAGCCTGCGTAATAAAGCGAACCCGGACGATACCTTTGAAGCGCAGCTGTTTTACGGCGACCTGAAAACCATTGTTAAAACCAGTCATCTGGTGAAAATCGACTATCCGAAGTTTATCGTCCATGGCACCAAAGGCTCGTTTGTGAAGTACGGCATCGACCAGCAGGAAACCAGTCTGAAGGCCAATATCATGCCAGGTGAGCCAGGTTTCGCTGCTGATGATTCCATCGGAATGCTGGAGTATGTCAACGATGACGGCATCACAGTAAAAGAAGAGGTGAAGCCGGAGGTGGGGGATTACGGTCGCGTCTATGATGCGCTGTACCAGACGCTGACAGTCGGCACGCCTAATTACGTCAAGGAATCTGAAGTTCTAACCAACCTGGAGATCCTCGAACGCGCCTTCGAACAGGCATCTCCGGCGACGATAACCCTCGCCAAATAGCCTGCACAGACTCCTCTGGGTTTATTCATATTTTTTGAACAGAGGAGTCAATTTTCACCCTCTATGATCCCAGGCGGATTGAGTCCACACTTACTCCATCGAAAACATCTGGGGGTGAACACAATGATCTATTTACGCAAAGCTAACGACCGCGGTCATGCGAATCATGGCTGGCTCGATTCCTGGCATACCTTCTCTTTTGCCAACTACTATGACCCGAACTTTATGGGGTTCTCGGCACTGCGCGTGATTAACGATGACGTGATCGACGCAGGTCAGGGCTTTGGCACTCACCCCCATAAAGACATGGAAATCCTGACCTACGTGCTGGAAGGCGCGGTGGAGCATCAGGACAGCATGGGCAACAAAGAGCAGGTTCCTGCCGGTGAGTTTCAGATTATGAGCGCCGGGACGGGGATCCGTCACTCGGAGTACAACCCGAGTAATACTGAGAAGCTGCATCTGTATCAGATCTGGATCATGCCGCAGGAAAACGGTATTACGCCGCGCTATGAACAGCGCCGTTTCGATGCCGCTCAGGGTAAACAACTGGTGCTGTCGCCTGATGCCCGCGATGGCTCACTGAAAGTGTACCAGGATATGGAGCTGTACCGTTGGGCGCTGGTCAAAGATGAGCAGTCGGTGCATCAGATTGCCGCTGAACGTCGCGTCTGGATCCAGGTCGTTAAAGGCAACGTCACCATTAACGGAACCAAAGCGACCACCAGCGACGGTCTGGCAATCTGGGATGAACAGGCAATTTCTATTCATGCCGACAGCGACAGCGAAGTATTGCTGTTTGACTTGCCGCCTGTATAACGTGCTGGAACCTGATGTAGGCCGGATAAGACGCGAAAGCGTCGACATCCGGCTTTTCATCGTTTGTCATTAATTCCATGCGTCCGTGGTAAACTGGGGGAATCTATCCCTTTTTAACGCTTCAGGACGATGAAAAAGAAAAGACCCGTACTTCAGGATGTAGCCGACCGCGTGGGCGTGACTAAAATGACGGTCAGTCGCTTTTTGCGTAACCCGGAGCAGGTCTCCGTGGCGCTGCGGGGCAAAATTGCCGCTGCACTTGATGAGCTGGGTTATATTCCCAATCGCGCTCCTGATATCCTTTCTAACGCCACCAGCCGCGCTATCGGCGTGTTGTTACCGTCTCTCACTAACCAGGTTTTTGCTGAAGTGTTACGCGGCATTGAGGCCGTCACCGACGCCCATGGTTATCAAACTATGCTTGCGCACTACGGCTATAAGCCAGAGATGGAACAAGAGCGCCTGGAATCGATGCTGTCGTGGAATATCGATGGCCTGATCCTCACCGAACGTAGCCATACGCCTCGTACGCTGAAAATGATTGAGGTCGCCGGTATCCCGGTGGTTGAGCTGATGGACAGCCAGTCCCCGTGTCTGGATATCGCCGTCGGTTTCGACAACTTTGAAGCCGCGCGCCAGATGACTGCCGCTATCATCGCCCGCGGGCACCGTCATGTTGCCTATCTTGGCGCACGTCTTGATGAACGTACTATCATCAAACAGAGGGGCTACGAGCAGGCAATGCGCGATGCCAACCTGGTGCCGTACAGCGTGATGGTGGAACAGTCTTCTTCCTACTCCTCCGGTATTGAACTCATCCGTCAGGCGCGGCGCGAATACCCGCAGCTCGACGGCATTTTCTGTACCAACGATGACCTGGCGGTAGGGGCGGCCTTCGAATGCCAGCGTTTAGGGCTAAAAATCCCGGATGACATGGCGATTGCCGGATTCCACGGTCACGACATCGGACAGGTGATGGAGCCGCGTCTGGCGAGCGTGCTCACGCCGCGTGAACGCATGGGCAGCATTGGTGCTGAACGCCTGCTGGCGCGCATCCGTGGTGAAGCAGTCACACCTAAAATGTTAGATTTAGGTTTCACCTTGTCACCGGGCGGATCTATTTAAGCCAACAAGTTTGAAGTAGCTCACACTTATACACTTCGAGCACGAATGGATATTGCTTCTCTATTTATCCGGCTGGACAATGTTACCGATAACAGTTACCCGTAACAATTTCCAGATTCTTGTACCAGTGGGGGCAACGCTTTGAGCACGACTAATCATGATCACCACGTTTACGTTCTGATGGGCGTATCGGGCAGCGGTAAATCTGCTGTCGCCAGCGAAGTGGCGCATCAACTGCAGGCCGCGTTTCTTGATGGCGATTTTCTCCATCCGCGCAGCAACATCATGAAAATGGCTTCTGGTGAGCCACTCAACGATGATGACCGTAAACCGTGGTTACAGGCGCTGAATGACGCCGCCTTTGCGATGCAGCGTACCAACAAGGTTTCGCTGATCGTCTGTTCCGCTCTGAAAAAAGTCTATCGCGACCAGCTGCGCGACGGTAACCCGAACCTCTCTTTCATCTATCTGAAAGGGGATTTTGACGTTATCGAAAGCCGTCTGAAAGCGCGTAAAGGCCACTTCTTCAAAACGCAGATGCTGGTGACCCAGTTTGAAGCGCTGGAAGAACCAGGTGCGAATGAAAACGATGTACTGGTGGTCGATATCGATCAACCACTGGACGGTGTGGTCGCCAGCACCATTGAGGTTATTAACCAGGGCAGTAAGTAGTGAGTACATTAACGCTTGTTTTAACAGCAGTAGGGTCCGTTTTATTACTGCTGTTTTTAGTGATGAAGGCGCGTATGCACGCCTTCCTTGCTTTGATGGTGGTGTCTATTGGTGCAGGTCTCTTTTCCGGTATGCCGCTCGATAAAATCGCCGCGACTATGGAAAAAGGGATGGGAGGCACGCTCGGTTTCCTGGCGATTGTTGTGGCGTTGGGGGCGATGTTCGGCAAGATTTTGCATGAGACCGGCGCAGTTGATCAAATTGCCGTCAAAATGCTGAAATCCTTCGGCCACAGCCGCGCACATTACGCGATTGGCCTGGCCGGGCTTATCTGTGCGCTACCGCTGTTCTTTGAGGTGGCGATTGTGCTGCTGATTAGCGTAGCGTTCTCGATGGCGCGTCACACCGGTACCAACCTGGTTAAATTAGTCATTCCGTTGTTTGCAGGTGTAGCGGCGGCTGCGGCGTTTTTACTACCGGGGCCAGCGCCGATGTTGCTGGCTTCGCAGATGCACGCTGACTTTGGCTGGATGATCCTGATTGGCCTGTGTGCCGCGATTCCGGGCATGATTATCGCCGGGCCGCTGTGGGGTAATTTCATCAGCCGTTACGTTGAGTTGAACATTCCTGATGACATTACCGAGCCGCATCTGGGCGAAGGTAAAATGCCGTCCTTCGGCTTTAGCTTGTCGCTGATCCTGCTGCCGCTGGTATTGGTTGGTCTGAAAACCATCGCCGCGCGCTTTGTGCCGGTTGGTTCTTCAACTTACGAATGGTTTGAGTTTATCGGTCACCCGTTTACCGCGATTCTGGTTGCCTGTCTGGTGGCGATTTACGGTCTGGCGATTCGCCAGGGTATGCCAAAAGACAAAGTGATGGGGATCTGCGGTCATGCGCTGCAACCGGCGGGGATTATCCTGCTGGTGATTGGTGCAGGTGGCGTGTTTAAACAAGTGCTGGTTGATTCCGGCGTCGGTCCGGCGCTGGGCGAAGCGTTAACCGGAATGGGTCTGCCGATTGCCATTACCTGCTTCGTGCTGGCGGCAGCGGTGCGTATCATTCAGGGTTCTGCGACCGTGGCGTGCTTAACGGCGGTCGGTCTGGTGATGCCGGTGATTGAACAGCTAAACTTCTCCGGCGCACAGATGGCGGCACTGTCTATTTGTATCGCAGGCGGCTCGATCGTGGTCAGCCACGTTAACGACGCCGGTTTCTGGTTGTTCGGTAAATTTACCGGCGCAACGGAAGCACAAACGTTGAAGACCTGGACGATGATGGAAACCATCCTCGGTACGGTCGGCGCGATTGTCGGTATGATTGCTTTCCAGCTGTTGAGCTGAGTCTTGTTGCCCGGTGGCGCTTGCGCTTACCGGGCCTGGAAACGAGCACACATCCGCATCGTAGGCCGGGTAAGCGCAAGCGCCACCCGGCTTTTTTACAGCACCATCACACCATCCTCTGTTTTCAACCAACGCGGCGCTTTCAGCGTGTCGGCGAAATACCCCACCAAATCCTGCAACAAATCACCCGCTACTCGCTCCATATCATCAGAAAGCGTTTTGCTCATCAGCAAATGCGTCAAAAGCTGGCAGTAACGCCCCATCTGGTCGGGCTCAGGCTCGAAAAGGGGAAAACGGGTCGGTAAGGTTTCTACCGTCAGGCTGGCCTGTAGATGCTGCGGTACAGGCTCCGTTAAGGTCGGTTGTAATAACGCCAGACAGGCCGACAGACGTGCACAAATCGCCAGTTTTTCAACCGGGTCATGGCATTCAACCAGTCCTTCGACAAAACGCTCGCAGTTATCCGTCAGTTCGGTGAAGTCCGTGGCATGGCTAAAGGGCAGGGTAAATAAAGAGTGTGAAAAGAGAGGGGTCATCGCCATAGGGCAGCCTCCAATGAGTCAAATTTTACCGCCACCTAAGGGACCAACCTTTTGGTGGCGGGCTGAACGGAGTTGGTCCTACCGGCCTCATTGGATACCGGTGCGTCTTACGACGCCACCGTCCAGCCCACCATAGAGGTGTAGCTGGTCGCACGACAAAAGTGAATTTTATCGCGAATGAGGTAATCAGGGGACCAATCCTGACACCTGATTTTACAGGTGCAGCGAGAAGATAATGCTAATCCACGATGCTGACAAGAGGGCATTCCGGAAGGCGCCTCGCAGAAATGAAAATACGTTATATCAGCGACTTAAAAGCATAAGGAATACCTGAAATTACAGCGCAATACCGTTCAGTTAAGCATGTAGGGTGAACATGTGATTATTGCTCAGGTTTCCGTTCACCTCAGTGGTGTCATTTCTTTGAAGCGCTGATACCCGTGAACGTGCAAGGGAGGCTCACCGCCGCCTCCCTTGCAACCCAGGCTCCCGGCGGGAAAATCGTCGCTGCGCGATGTATTCGTCTTATTCCGTCTGCCTGTCGGGTCGGGGCCGAGCCTGCGTCCCTGCAGGCCGTCCCCTCTGCCCGCATCCCTGCGGGCAGACCCGGTCAGCCGTCAACGCCTCATCGATTTTCCCGCCGGGAGCCGGGATTGTTAAGGGTACGGCTATAGTACCCTTAACACGTTCACAGGCAGTATGGTTTCAGATAAGTGAAAAACATAAGGTGAACGGAACAATACACCAGAGGCAACAGATTCATTACCTTCGGTTCGTTAACTGACAAGCATTACGCGTATGGTGTGATTTTAGCCGAAAAAACGTGATCGTTCTCCAATTTGCATTATGCTTTTTAAGCGCTCGCTGCGGGCGCGTCAAACAACTCAGTGTTCCGCGACAGGAGATCTCATGAGCCAGTACGACAAACTTACTTTGAAAGACGGCAGCTATTTGCATTTTAAAGACTGGGGAAGTGGACAGCCCATTGTCTTCAGTCATGGTTGGCCGCTGACGGCAGATGCGTTTGAGGATCAGATGTTGTTCCTCGGGTCGAAAGGATTTCGTGTGATCGCCCATGACAGGCGTGGCCATGGGCGTTCGGCCCAACCTTGGGATGGTCACAATATGGATCAGTATGCTGACGATCTGGCTGAACTTACCGCGCATCTCAATCTTAAAGATGCCGTCCATGTCGGACACTCTACCGGCGGTGGGGAAGTGGCTCGTTATATTGGCCGGCATGGGACGCAGCGGGTGGCAAAAGCGGTGTTAATTGGCGCGGTGACGCCCATCATGATCAAGACTGACTTTAATCCAAATGGCGTGCCGAAAGAGGTATTCGATGGCATCCGTGAGGGGGTTGTGAACGATCGCGCCGCCTTTTTCTATGAATTAACCGCTGCATTCTATGGCTACAACCGTCCTGGCACAAAAGAGTCGAAAGCCGTCAGGGAAAGTTTTGTTGAACAGGGTTTACAAGGTTCCATCAAAGCGTTGTACGACTGTATCCACGCGTTTTCGGAAACAGATCTGCGTGAGGACCTCAAAAAGATGACCATCCCGACGCTGGTGATCCACGGTGATGACGATCAGATTGTCCCGTTTGAAACCTGCGGAAAGATCGCGGCGGAAATACTGCCTGATTCGCAGTTGAAGGTATATGTCGGCGGCTCGCATGGCATTTGCACCACCCATAAACAACAGATCAACGGTGACCTGCTCAACTTTATTCAGTCGTAATCGTTGGCAGATTGTTCTACGCTGATCTTCTTTTTCCAGGGGGATGAGCGAAGCATAATTTGTGCTGCGCTGACGTTAACTTCAACAGGGAACGCTATGTATTTCTATCAACCGTCACAGGGACACGGCTTACCGCATGACCCGCTAAATGCCATCATTGGACCGCGCCCGATTGGCTGGATTGCGTCGCGTGACGGCAATGGTCGGCACAATCTGGCACCATACAGTTTCTTTAACTGTTTTAACTATCATCCGCCGATTATCGGTTTCGCTAGCAGCGGCTGGAAAGACAGCGTGCAGAATATTATCGAAACCGGTGAATTTGTCTGGAACCTGACGACTCTTGAGCTGGCCACTGCGATGAACGAAACGTCAGCCAGCTTGCCGCACGGTGAGGACGAGTTTTTTGCCGCCGGGCTTAGTAAAGCAGATAGCCGGATAGTCAACGTGCCGCGCGTGGCGCAAAGCCCGGTCAATTTTGAGTGTCGCTTATCGCAAAGCCTGCAACTGACTACCGCTGATGGCTCACCGGTTGATACCTGGCTGGTATTGGGGGAAGTGGTGGGCATCCACATTGATGAAACACTCCTGGAAGACGGCATCTATCAGACGGCGAAAGCGAAGCCGGTACTGCGTGCAGGTGGGCCAACGGCGTATTATTCGATCAGTGAAACACACCGTTTTGATTTAGTTCGCCCGGATGCACGAGCAAAACGCTGAGCTTACGGACCGACGCCAGCTTGCAGCGTCGGTCGCAAGTTTCAATATCCCACTTTGTCGATAATAAACTGTTTACCGCAGCTACCCGGATGCGGTTGCGGTAAGAATGACTGTGCAGATAACGTCTGGTTGATGTTGTCGGCTTTCAGGGATAACTGGATCTCAGTGAGATACGCCGGATTGCCGTGGCAGCTTAGCTTCACAGCTTTGACGTTCTCTTTGCCCCAGCTTTTGGCAACTGCGGCGTCAAATGCGTTACGGCTGACAGTTTTGCCGTAGTTTTCCGCCAGGAATTTGCCCACCTCGCTGTTCTTAACCTCATTATTCAGCCGTACCATCGTGCCAAAGTACGCGTCGGGATCAAAACCGAAACACGCGCCATGTTTGGCATACTCGTAACGTTCCAGACAGGATCTCCCTCCAGCGCCGGGCATTACGGCGCTGAGTTTTGCCGCGCTTTCCAGCGATAGCCCGGTTTCGGGGGCCGCGCATTTACGGCTGGCACGTGCTTCAGGCAGGTTGGGAATAGGGCGAGTCGCGCAGCCAAAACGCATCCAGCGGCGGTTGTCGACTCCACGGGCGGCAATGGATTTAGGCAGGCTGGGCCATAAACCGTGAACGGTCAGGAAATCCGCTTTGTCTGCGCTCTCTTTTTGTAAACGACATTCGTCAGGCTCCTGACGATTACGCTCGTGTTGGCTCTGACAAAATCCGGTTTGCCAGGAGAGGGCCAGCACGTAGCTGTCAAAATCAGCGTACTGTTTTGCCTGAAGTTCATCGGCCTGAGCTGCAGAAACCGGCAGCAGGAGTGCTGCCAGCAACGAAGAATAACGCCATGTTGATGTCATGATGATTTCGGATACTTATATAAATTCTGAATATCATCTATTTAATCATAAAAAATGCCAGTCAGGTTTAGCTGACTGGCATCATTTTCATCAGGTGTGAACCGAAATGATTAGCTCCACATTGCCAGAATCGGCCAGCCGACCAGCAGAAGCATAGAGATGTAGATAACGCCGAAGATAGCACCCAGACGCCAGTAGTCTTTGGACTTCACATAACCACATCCGTAGATGATAACGCCAGGGCCTGTTGCATATGGAGTCAGACAGCCCATGATACCGATGGACAGTACCAGCAGGATACACAGATGTTCCATCGGCACGCCCGGGATACCTTTACCGACAGCCAGAATAACCGGCAGCATGGTGGCAGTGTGTGCAGAAAGGCTGGCAAACAGGTAGTGAGCAAAGTAGAACACCAGCACCAGCACGATTACGGTCGCGTTAGGCGAGAATCCTTCCAGGTGCGTGCTCATGGTGTTGGCGAACCAGTCGATGAAGCCTGAACGGGTTAAACCATTCGCCATAACGACCAGCGTGGCGAGGTTAACCAGGGTGTTCCATGCGCTGTTATAGCGGGTAATGTCTTTCCACGGTACCACATGCAGCGCCAGCATCAGGGAGACAGCAAGCAAACCCACTGCGGTTGCATCAATCAGTTTACCACCGAAGACCCACAGGCCCAGGCTGAGCAGAACCAGACCGATCAGCGTTATCTCTTTACGGGTCAGTTTACCCATGCCTTTCAGTTCATCACCGGCCCATGCGGCAACTTCAGCACTGTGAGTGACTTCTGGTTTGTACAGAACGTATGACAACCACGGAGCAACGATCAGCAAAATAATACCGACCGGCAGGAAGCTGAGGAACCATTGCAGCCAGCTGATTTGAATACCGGCAATTTTGTTGACGAATTCCAGACCCAGTACGTTTGGCGCAGCGCCGGTCACGAACATAGAGGAGCTCAGGCTGGTACTGATTACCATCATCCACATCAGGTATCCGCCGATACGGCGCGCGGAAGGATCGTTCGGGAATGATTTAAACAGCGGCGGCAGGTTTTTGATAACCGGGAATACGGTACCACCGGTACGCGCGGTGTTAGACGGTGTAAACGGCGCCAGCAGAATGTCGATGATAACAATCGCATAGCCCAGCGTCAGGGTGCGTTTACCCATGAATTTCACCAGGAACAGCGCGATACGACGACCCAGACCGGTGACTTCATAACCCAGTGCGAAGATAAATGCACCAAACACCAACCACACGGTGGTGCTGGAGAAGCCCGCCAGACCCCATTTCAACGCTTGCTTACCCGCTTTAAATGCCGGGTCGGCCAGTTCTGAAGCATCAAACAGCAGATAGTTGCTGCCGATAACGCAGATCGTTACGGCGATAAAGCTGATCGCTGTTGCCGGAATTGGCTCGAGGATCATACCGACGATCATCGCCACAAACACGGCAAAGTAGTGCCAGGCCTGTGGAGGCATTCCATCAGGGACGGGGATAAGAAACATGACGCCCATTACGACCAATGGGGCCAGTAACTTCCATATTTTATCTTTTGCTAAAGACATGTGTGTGATTCTCCGGAAAGGATCTTTAATTGTGATAATGATGAACTTGTGAAATCTGAGCTAAGAACCAGGTGACGATCAGCAGATCGGCGCAGCCTCCGGGACTGAGGTTGCGTTCAATGCACTGTTGGTCGAACTGGTGTAGGTATTCGAGATCGGCAGGGGTACGAATCCCCCCTTGCTGCATCAGGGCGGTGGCCTGCTGCTGTAGCCAACGCAGACCTTCTGCGCCGCCACGTGAAGCCACGTTGGTGTCGCCGTTGATAGACATCAGCAGCAATAAAGTGTCGAGTAACGCCAGTTCAGGGTCGCGGCCCTGAGTCAGCAGTGCGCGGTAGTGCGGCAGGGCATGCTGGATGACTAGCGGGTATCCCGCTTCGGCTTCGCCCCGTGCGCCGGTTAATCCCAGTTGCTGATAAAGACGTTGGCCTGCCGTGAGTTGTTGATTGTTCTGGCGCAGTTCGCGCTCGGTCAGACCACGGCAAAATGTTGCTGCCGTAGAGCAAATGGTTTCAGCGGTAACAGTTAGTTGGAGCTGGTGCAGGCGGCCAATGGCGGCGCACAGCAGGCCCAGAGAAAAGATGCTCCCTTTATGAGTGTTCACCCCAGCGGTGGCGCGGAACATATCAGCTTCGCAGGCCATGCCTAGCGGGCGCAGTCCTTTCAATACATCCTCAGGCGACAGCTGTGCGCTAAACGCCCCATATTCAATAAAACGTGGCAGCCAGGCCTGAATCGCTTCGGCGCTGCGATGAAAATCTTCCAGCGCCATATCTTTATGCGCGCCGTTGTTAATACGATCTACCAGACCGGGTTTAGGTGACAGGTTGACTTCAGTCAGCATGGCGCGCCACGCGAGCGTTGCGTAAGCATCAGGCAGATCCAGAGGAAGGACTGCATTAGTGGTTGATGTTGCGGGAATCGGCATCATGCAGCAGTGCCTCCATCTGAGAGAGTAAGTCGGAAAGTGCGTGGGTTTTACCCCGCGCACAGTCGGCAGCACTTTGCTCGCACAGCAGACAGCGGCGGGCAGGGAGTGCGAAATGACGCCGGGACAGAATTTCCCCTTCAGGGGTCAGGACATCGATGTCCCATAGCCGTCCCAGCGGGTGTGAATGCTCAAGTTCAATCGTGGCGAGCTTGAGGTCGTGGGCCGGAGCCTCAATAGACAAAAGACCTTCTGGACCGCTGGCAGAAACCAGCGCTGTTTGCTCCCTGACAATCCAGGCAGATTGTTCCGCCAGCGCGAGCAAGGCGGTTACGCCGTGATTAAAGATGCGACGGGTTAATTCGCTGTCTTTAATCGGACCCGGTGCGACTACGGTAAACGAGACTAGTGGCGCAGAGTGACGTGTCAGCCAGTCCTGTTGCCTTGCTTGTCTCTCATCGCGGCTGGCGAGCAGCTCGGGAATCGAAACCGCGTGTTGGGTGGCGAGTTCAGGGAGCAGGTGCATGGCTTATTCCTTCACCTGATGCACAACGTCAATCACTGAACCGTCGCGATAACGCACAACGGCAATCACGCGGTCAGTGAATTCGATAGCGCGTGGCTGACCGGTGAGTTGCTGTGCACGTTCGCGCAGCCATCCAATGGACACCACTTTCATACCGGCTTCTTTCAGTCGTTCTGCCAGTTCCGGACGTGCAGGGTTGACGGCGATACCGTGGTCAGTGACCAGAATGTCAACGCTGGAGCCAGGGGTTACGCAGGTCAGCACGTTATCAACCAGCGTCGGGATGCGTCCGCGAACCAGCGGTGCGACGATGATGGAAAGCGCTGCGGCCACAGCCGTATCGCAGTGTCCGCCGGATGCGCCTCGCAGTACGCCGTCAGAGCCGGTCAGTACGTTCACATTGAAGTTGGTGTCTACTTCTAATGCGCTCAGTACCACCACATCCAGACGGTCAACGGATGCGCCTTTTGAACCCCAGTTGGCATACTGGTTTGCACTGATTTCAATGTGGTTTGGGTTGCGGGCCAAGGACTCAGCCGCGTTACGGTCGAAGCTCTGCACGTCCAGCAGTTTGCGAATCAGGCCTTTTTCATGCAGATCCACGATGGTGGCGGTGATGCCGCCCAGCGCGAAGTCAGCACGGATATCGCGGCTGCGCATTTTGTCTTCCAGGAAACGCGTCACGGCCAGAGAAGCGCCGCCGGTGCCTGTCTGCAGTGAGAAGCCTTCATTGAAGTAGCCGGAGTTAGCAATGACCTCTGCCGCGCTACGGGCGATTAACAGTTCTCGCGGGTTAGTGGTCATGCGGGTCGCATCAGCACCGATTTTGTCCGCATCGCCGACCTGATCGATCTGCACTATCAGATCTACCTGATCCTGTGTAATGCTGGCCGGGTTATGTGGATAGGTCAGCAGTTGTTCAGTCAGCAGGACAACCTGTTTCGCGTTTTCGGCGTCTACGCGGGCATAGCCCAGTGAGCCGCAGCATGCTTTACCGGTATAACCGTTGGCGTTACCAAACTGGTCGCAAGACGGTACGCCGAGGAACGCCACATCAATGCTGAGTTCGCCGCTTTGTACCAAGTGTACACGTCCACCGTGGGAGTGAATCTGTACCGGTTCGGCCAGCAGGCCACGGGAGATCTCTTCCGCCAGCGGGCCACGCAACCCGGAGGTATAAATACGGCTGACCACGCCCTGACGGATGTGCTCAACCAGCGGAGCATGGCAATCGCTCAGAGAGCTGGAGGCCAGCGTCAGGTTTTTGAAACCCATACTGGCGATGGCGTCCATCACCAGGTTAATGGTCAGATCGCCACCGCGAAAAGCGTGGTGGAAAGAGATGGTCATGCCATCCTGTAAACCCGAACGACGAATGGCGTCTTCCAGGTTAGCGCACAGCTTTTTGTCGCGCGGTTTTTGCGCTTGTAGTTCTACTTTTGCGGTGCTCTGATAAGCGGAAAGCTCACTTTCTGCATGACGGCTCCAGGTCGCCACGCGATCCTGGCGTTGAGACTGTTCGATTTTCTGCGTCATTTTTTTGCCTTATTCTTCGCGAATGCCGGAAAGTTCTGCACGGGAGATAACCAGAAGGGCGCGCTCGATAACCGGGCTGTCGACCATTTTGCCGTTCAGGGAAACCACACCACGACCTTCGCGGGCAGCGGCTTCAGCGGCTTCTACGATTAAACGGGCGTGAGCCAGCTCTTTGCGCGTCGGGGCGTACAGGTTATGCAGGAGTTCGATCTGGCGCGGGTTGATGAGCGACTTGCCGTCAAAACCCAACTGCTTGATGTGTGCGGCTTCGTGCAGGAAACCTGCTTCGTTGTTGGCATCGGAATACACGGTGTCGAACGCCTGAATACCGGCAGAACGTGCAGCCTGCAAAATAGAGCAGCGGGCAAACAGCAGTTCAGTACCCTCTGGCGAGCGTTCAGTGCGCAGGTTACGCACATAATCTTCCGCACCCAGAGCAATACCGATCAGGCGCTCGGAAGCGTGGGCAATTTCTACCGCACGGGTAATGCCTAACGGCGACTCAATGGCGGCTAACAGGCCGGTGCTGCCGGGTTCACGGCCACAGGCGTTCTCGATGCGCAGAATTTCACTTTCGATGTCGATGACATCCTGCGCGGTATCGGTCTTCGGTAAACGTACGATGTCAGCACCGCCGCGTACCACGGCTTCAAGGTCGTTGATGCCCCATTCGGAGTCGAGGGCGTTTACACGCACGATGGTTTCAACGTCGTGATACAGCGGATGCTGCAGCGCGTGGTACACCATGCGGCGAGCGGTATCTTTTTCACGCAACGCGACGGAGTCTTCCAGGTCGAACATCAGTGCATCTGCCGGGTAGATGAACGAGTTGCTGACCATGGCGGCATTGGCACCCGGTACGAACAACATGCTGCGGCGAGTACGGGTTTTACGTTGTTGCAAAGATGCGGAAATCACTGGCAATCCTCCCATGGCAGTGCCGGAATACCGCCAGCGCGGGCCAGTAGTGCTTCCAGTCGCGCACGTAAAATGCAGTCCAGTGCGCCTTTATCATCAACATTTAATTGCACGCCGCGTACGTTGTAGCGGGAAAGAACGTCCAGGATGGTGGTCCGGATGGCATCACCGAACTGTTTTTCGACGCTACTGTTAACCTGCAGGTCAATATCCTGCGAATCGAGTGGGGCGATGCGAATCATCACATCACCGGACTCGAGTGTGCCTGCGACGGCTGCCTGGTTTATTTTCATTTTTCACCTGTTGCTAATGCGGGGGTATTTTGGCGGACTGCCGCACCCGATGAGGCTCGTTCAACCATGCTTTGCAGATAGTGCAGCGTGGCGTCAGGGACCAGGGATGCGATAGCCGTGAGATCTTTTTTAACCAGCAGCTTGCGCACCCAGGAGGCGGAAATCGGCATCTCCTGGAAGCACAGCCGCTCAATTTCCACCAGTTCAATCGGTGGGGCGGGAAGCGTTGGGGTCTCCAGCCAGTAGCGCATATCGTTGTTGTACTGGGAGGTGACGGTGCAATACGGCTCGGTACCGACGAAACGATGTGTAACGCCGAGAGCCGGTGCCAGGTACTGGCGGAAGATTTTCAGGTCTATTTCGGTGTAGCAGTGGTTAATAACGCTCTGCTCTTTGATGAAGTAGCACGGGAACGTGGCGCGGGAAATGATGTATTCCGAACCGCGATGCACGGTTAAACGTGGAATATCTTTTGTCCCTTTAAGCACCAGATCCAACCGGTCTTCATACGGAAACCGTGAGGTATCCTCTTTGACCAAAAACAGATGCAGCCAGTCACATTGTGCGGCCGCCTGTTGGATCAGAAAACGATGTCCGTTGGTGAAGGGGTTGGCGTTCATGACGATGCAACCAATTTTTTTCCCTTCACGACGCTGTTTTGCCAGAGATTCAGCGTAACGTTTCAGACGCGTGGTGCTGTTTTCCATCAGCACCATAATGCCGGGAACGCTGGTCAGCGTAGAAAAGCCACACTGTTTAAACAGCGATTCGTACTCAGTTTTGGTATAGATGAAGAGGTGCGTACAGTGGCGCTCATAGGCGAGGTTGATTAACTCGGTCGCCAGCGTCAGCGCTAAGCCTTCGCCCCGTACGGATTCGCAGATGGCGACACATTTAATAATATTCCCAGCGATACCGCCGCATGCAATCAAGCGGTCGTCACGGGTGACGGTGATAAATACTTCGACGGTGGTGTCAACGCTCAAATCATTCTCTTTCAGAAATTGCGTGATAGCCGCCATCTTTTTATTTTCTGAGCGTTTAACTTGCGTGAATATATTATTACCGAACATAGTGAATAGAGCCCCGATGCTATATTTGTTACTGGGTTTCTGTTTTTGTTGCTCTGCTTAGCAACCTGATAACGTTTTGTTTGCAATTGAAGGGAATGATTTTTTATTACGGAGTATTTCTTTTTTTCCCTGCTGCATACATCGTAAGGGGTATTTTGGAGGTAATTTTTGATTTATTTCACAATAAGTTAGAAGGTTTTAATGTGTTTTATGGTTTTAAGTTTTTTAATTAATTTAACCTCGAAATAGCGTGTGGTTTTAATTTGTTTAATTGATTTAAAGTGGGGAATCTGCAACGATCTTGTTTTATACCGTAACGTGTAAATAAAACATTTCTATTACAACTACAATGAGAAATAAGTTTCGGGTAACGTGGATGAGGAAGATATATGGCTGAGCAGAAAAATAAAACACGGTTTCCCTTTTTCCGTAGCCTGGCGTTTCCTTTACGCATCTTTCTGCTTATTTTGGTCGTTTCTGTTTTTATCATCGCCGCCCTGGCAC
>ERZ773225.1786-NODE-1786-length-24047-cov-6.249500_pt1 | contig 24047 bp, 17 predicted proteins | sample MGYA00580993_ERZ773225 | MGnify/ENA primary metagenome ERZ773225 (study PRJEB29015, sample SAMEA2737748) | human gut metagenome | biome: human gut; feature: human-associated habitat; material: faeces | place: China | collected 2012 ...
TGTTCGTGCGCGGACGCAGATGCGTCACGGTGCGCAGATACTCCATCGAATGGCGTTTGGGCTGGATGGGATAATCCGGCGTGGACGGGCCTTCGACAAAGACCTCGCTGGCCTGCAGTTCAAACGGCTGCTTCGCGTCCGGCGTCAGGACGAGCGTACCGGTGACAATCACGGCTGCGCCGATGTTCAGCTTGGAAATTTCGGTGAAATTTGCAAGTTCGGAGCCGTAGACGACCTGCACCTGCGAGAAAAATGTGCCGTCGGACAGGTTGATGAAGCCGAAGTTCTTACTGGCACGCAGATTGCGCACCCAGCCGCCGACCTTGATCTGTTTGCCGGCATAAGCGTCAGTCTCTTTAAAAAGGGAACGGACAGAAATAAGCTGTTCCATAGTGATCGATCCTCTCTTGTATTTATAATGTTGTGTAATTTACAGAAGCAGAATACCTGCGTCGCGGCAGGCATCCGTTGTAGCCTTGTCCCAGATGCTCGACTGCACCTCGCCAATATGGCAGGCGCCGATCATAAGCATGCACAGACGGCTCTGGCCGATGCCGCCGCCCATGGTCAGCGGCAGTTCCCCGCTTAAAAGCATTTTGTGGAACGGCAGGCTCCGCCGGTCGTCGCACCCGGCAAGCGTCAGCTGCCGGTCAAGCGATTTCTCGTCCACACGGATGCCCATCGAGGAAATTTCAAACGCGCACTGCAGCACCGGGTTCCACATCAGGATATCGCCGTTGAGATCCCAGTCGTCATAGTCGGGCGCGCGGCCGTCATGCGGCTTGCCGGATTTTAACTTGCCGCCGATCTGCATGAGAAAGACCGTGTGGTGCTGGCGCAAAATTTCGTTCTCGCGCTCCTTGGGGGTCTTGTCCGGGTACATATCCTCCAATTCCTGCGTGGTGATGAAGAACACCTCGCGGTCAAGTTTTGTGTGCAGGCTCGGGAACGCAACGCCCAGCGCGTCGTTCGTCTCGCAGACGGCGCCGACAATATCGCGCACGGTGCGTTTTAAATAGTCCGTGTTCCGATCCTCGCGGGCAATGACCTTTTCCCAGTCCCACTGATCAACGTAGACGGAATGGAGGTTGTCTACCTCTTCGTCGCGGCGGATGGCATTCATATCGGTAAACAGGCCCTTGCCGACGTTGAACTGGTAGCGCTTCAGCGCCAGCCGCTTCCACTTGGCCAGCGAATGCACGACCTGCGCCTGAGCGCCGACGTCCGGGATGTCGAAGCTGACCGGGCGCTCATAGCCGTTCAGATTGTCGTTCAGGCCGGAAGCCTCCTCCACGAACAGCGGCGCGGATACGCGGCGCAGATTCAGCGCGTTGGACAGATTCGTCTGGAAATTGCTCTTGATGAATTCAATGGCGCGCTGAAGCTCGTAGACGGACAGGGGCGCGTGGTAGCCCTGCGGGATCGTGACCTTGCTCATGGGGAAGCCTCGCTTTCGTATGAAAAATTTACAAAGTATTATACACCAGTTTCCCCCGCCATGCAAGCCGGAAGTCGGAAATATGCAGAGTTTTTGCACTCCGTATCCGGAAAAAGGGAGCCTCTGGGGGCTCCCTGCGCTTATTTGATTTTGAAGCGGATGTCGTCGCCGCAGAACTGGCAGAGGCGGTAGGTGCCGAGGATGCGCGAGGCGATCTGCGGCGAATAGCGCGAGGCCAGCTCGCCCGGCGTGAGATTCGTCGAGAGAATGACGGGCTTTTTCTCCATCAGGCGGGTGTTGAGCAGCTGATAGAGGACGGAGACGGTAAACTGCGTCGTCATCTCCGTGCCGAGATCGTCAATGATCAGCAGATCGCAGGCGAAAACATCCTCTGTGCGGGCTGCATCCGGCTGCGGCCGGAATTTGTCCTCCTCAAAGGCGGCAAACAGCTGCCCCACCGGCGCATAGCTGACCGAGAACCCCCGCTCCGCGACGACGCGCGCCACGCAGGCGGACAGGAACGTCTTTCCCAGCCCGGTCGCGCCGGAGAAGACCAGCGACTGGCCGTCCGCCGGGAAGCTCTGCGCGTAGTTCTGCGCCATGCGGTAGGTCGCGCGCATGAGCTCGCGCGGGCTGCTGCGGTATTTTGCGTCGTACTGGTCGGAATAGAGGTCAAGGCGGAACTTTTCAAAGCTCTCGGCGCCGAACAGATTCGTCAGCTCCTTCTTCTGCTCCTGGCGGCAGAGCTCCTTGAGGCATTCGCACATGGCCGCGCCCACATAGCCGGTCCCGCCGCATGTCGGGCAGATGGGCTGGACGGTCAGATCGTCCGGCTCCAACCCCTCGGCCTGCAGGATCCAGTCGCGCTCCTGCTGGAGGGCGAGATTTTCCTTTTTGAGCTGCTGCATGGCGGCCACGGGGTCGCCCTGGCGGCGGAACGTCGCGGCCAGCACATGGGCGGCCGTCCGCCGCAGCTCCCGCTCAATTTCGCCCAGGCGCGGCTCTTTTTCGTAGATCGCCGCGATGCGGGCGCGGGAGGATCGCTCGTTCTGCTCTTTTTCGCTCTGCAGCCGGGCCTCGGCCCGCTGCACGATGGCTCTGGAATACGCCATGGTCAATCCTCCTTCTCGTTCAGCATGCGGTCAATGGCAGCGATCTGCAGATCGCTGAGCGCGTCGTTGTGCTGCTGCACGCCGCGGCTGTATTTTCCCGCGGCCGGCTTCACCGGCGCGCGGTCGCCCGCTTCGATCTGGCTGAGGGTCGTGAAGCCCTGCTCGTGCCAGCTGCGCAGGATCGAGTTGCAGTAGGGCCATTTGAGTCCGCCCGTGGCCAGGCAGGTCTTTTCATAGGCCAGGCCGATCTCCTTTTCGCCGAAGCCCCAGGAGAGCCAGGTCAGGATATAGTTCTCCTCTCCCGGCGTGAGCCTGCGGCCGGAGATACCGAACAGCTCCTTGATCTTCCCCAGCTGCGACTGGCGCAGGAGCTGGTTCTGCATGTAGACCGCCGCCTGCTCCATGGTGTCGATGCCGTGGTCGGCCCAGTAATACGCTTCCTTTTCGATCGACCGCAGCGACGGCATCCGCGCGATGCCGCGCGAGCGCTGCCGCTGGATGCAGTAGTTGACAAGGATGGAGATGACCTCACCGGGCAGGCCGAGATAGCGGTAGATCGAGAGCAGGATCTTCAGCTCCTCATTGCTCAGGACCCGGCCCAGCCGCCGCTGCGTCTCGCCGGTGATGGCCTCGAATTCGCGGCTCGTGTGCGTCTCACGGATGACGTCCTGCTCTGTATAGACCGGAGCCTGCGACGCGTCGAGATGCCGCTGCGGTTCCTGCGGCCAGAGGCCGAGCTGCTGCAGCGTGGCGCAGGCCAGATCATACCTCGCCTCGCTCATGCGCAGCGCCTCGCGCGCGTTTTCCAGCGGGCGGCCCGCCGCAAAATGGAGATACAGCAGCGCTGCGTCGCCGTTGGCGGCTGCCAGCAGCCGCTCGACCGCGTCAGAAGGCAAAGATCGTGGCTCCGCCATGGCAGACGCCCCCTTTCCGTGAAAGCTCATCCAAAATCAAAGGCCAGATAGACATCCGGCAGTTTTTTCTCCTCCGAAAGCCATTTGCACATGGCAAAGGGCGCATTGCCGCCCGCCGTGCGCACGCGGCAGCTGGCCGCCGGAATCTTTTTTAAAAGCGCGGGCAGCACAGAGCCGTCCGGCAGGATCTCGTCCACGACGAGCGTATCGCCGCTTACGTGCGCGCAGGCGCAGCCGTAGTGGCTGCCGAGCTCCAGCCGGTAGAAGCCGGACATGGACGCCTGATACCGCAGGTCGGCAAGCGTATAGCGCACATGCGGCGTGTCGTAGAGGATCGTCTCGCGCAGGCCCGCATAGTCGACCGGCGTCAGCTCCTCGCATACACCGCGCGCCTCCGGCGCGGGTCCATCGTCGAGGAAGTCGCTTTTCTGCGTGCAGAAGCCCATCGTCTCATAGTACGCGCGCAGCGCGTCCGTCGCGGGGACGAGCATCAGGCAGTCAAAATACCGTTTTTTCAGCTCCTTTTCCGCAAAGGCCAGCAGCTTCCGGCACACGCCCTGCTTCCGGAAGTCCGGATGCGTGGTCACGGCGTAGAGATACGCGGCCTTCGCCGTGCGCTCGCCCCAGGCGAGCTCCTGCGGCAGCGCGTAGGCCGCGGCGATGAGCCGCCCGTCCTCCTCCGCGCAGAAGCCGGTCGCCACAGGGTAAGAGATGGCAAAAAACGCCTCGATCTCCTGCTCTGTATCGCCGAAGCCCAGCGCCCAGAGCGCCTTGAGCTGCGGCAGATCGTCCAGATTCGTCTTGCGCAGGCGCATGCTCAGTTCTCCTTCCAGTCGGCGACGTATTTTTCCAGCAGCACCGTCGGCTGGTACGACTCCTTCGCGCGGCGCAGGCCCTCGGAGCCCATGTCGTCCTCGCGGTTGAGGAACTGTACCTCGGGATACTTCTCCGCGATCATGCGGGAGAATTCCCGGTTGATCATGGCGTAGGCGCCGTTCACGTCCGGGAAGGCCTTTTCAAAGCCGACGTCATAATAGTCTCGGTTCATGCGGCTGCCCATGGAGAATGCGATGATCCGCTCGCCGTCGGACAGCAGCAGCCCGTCCATCTCCAGCTCGTCAAAATGGTCGAACGCGCGCTGCAGCGCGGTCTTTTCCAGCTGCAGCTGGTCGAGCTCCTGCGCGTTCACCGCGGGCTCGTGCGTCTCGTACCAGACGCGGAGCATCTCGTGGCACTGCGGCAGATTGTCGTCCGTGATGGGCGCGGTGAACCAGTCGGGGAATTCATCCTCAAAGCGGTTGCAGTGGTTGCGCTTCGACTGCAGCTTTTTCCCGTGCAGCTCCGAAAGCTCCTCGACGGTGTAGATATAGTCATAGGAATTGCGGCAGGCGGTAAACTCGAACTTCCCCGGGTACAGCGCCTCCAGCTCCTCCTTCTTGTCTTTGGTCAGGCTGCGCAGGCGCAGCGGACCGCCGCGCTCCGCGGCGTCGGCGCGGATGGCCTCGATGGCCCCCTTGATATCGCCCGCGCCTGCCGGGTAGAGATAGACCTCCCGGCCGCGCCAGGACGCGTGCTGCGTCAGATGATCGCCGACGCGGCCCAGCTCCCCAAAATAATCGGACCAGAGATACATACAGCTGAATGCATATTCCGCGCCGGGATACTCGCAGTTTTTCAGAATTTCATGCGCCCATACGCGGTCGGCGGCCTCCGCCTTGTGGAAAGAGATCATAAAAAATCCAGACTCCTGTCTTTTCGTAGAATTGTTTTTGATTCTCTGTCAGTATAACACGGCTGTCAAATATTTCGCAACAGCGTTGACAAAAATACGCAAAGCGGATACATTATATCTGAATAGCCCCTCTTTCATTCGGAGCGGGCGGAAAAGAGGAAAATACTATGTGCGAAGCATGCAAAAAGACATTTTATATCACCACGCCGATCTACTATCCCTCGGCGAAGCTGCACATCGGCCATACCTACTGCACCGTGGCGACCGACGCCATGGCCCGCTATAAGCGGCTGCAGGGCTACGACGTGATGTTCCTGACCGGCACCGATGAGCACGGCCAGAAGATCGAAGACAAGGCCAAGGCCGCGGGCGTCACCCCGCAGCAGTTCGTCGACAACATCGTCGCGGGCCCGAAGGGCATCCTGGACCTCTGGAAGCTGATGAACATCTCCAACGATCGCTTCATCCGCACGACGGACGATTATCATGTGGAGTCCATCCAGAAGATCTTCCGCAAGATGTATGAGAACGGCGATATCTATAAGGGCGAATACAAGGGCAAATACTGCACCCCCTGTGAGAGCTTCTGGACCGAGAGCCAGCTCAAGGACGGCAAATGCCCCGACTGCGGCGGCGAAGTCCACGACGCGTCGGAGGAAGCCTATTTCTTCCGCCTCTCCAAATACGCCGGCCGCGTGCGTGAGCTGCTGACGACGACCGACTTCCTCCAGCCCAAGTCCCGCGTCAACGAGATGGTCAACAACTTCATCGATCCGGGCCTCGAAGACCTCTGCGTCTCCCGTACCAGCTTCACCTGGGGTGTGCCGGTCGATTTCGACCCGGGCCATGTTGTCTACGTCTGGGTCGACGCGCTGTTCAACTACACCACGGCGCTCGGCTTCATGAACGAGAAGTATCACGACTACGACAAATACTGGCCCGCGGACGTACACTTCGTCGGCAAGGAGATCGTCCGCTTCCACTCCATCATCTGGCCCGCCATGCTCATGAGCATGGGTATGCCGCTGCCGAAGCACGTCTACGGCCACGGCTGGCTCGTCATGGACGGCGGCAAGATGTCCAAGTCCAAGGGCAACGTCGTCGATCCGTATCTGCTGGCGGAAAAATTCGGTGTGGACGCGCTGCGCTTCTTCCTGCTGCGCACGTTCCCCTTCGGCTCCGACGGCAACTTCTCCAACGAGCTGCTGATCAACACGATCAACATTGACCTTGCCAACGATCTCGGCAATCTCGTCTCCCGCACGGCGGCGATGGTCGAAAAGTACTTCGGCGGCACGCTGCCCGAGGCACGTGAGGCCGGCGAGGCCGACGAGGCGCTCATCTCCATGCTCTCCGGCCTGCGTGACCGGTACGAGGCGCAGATGGAGAAGTTCCAGTTCCAGAACGGCCTGGATGAGATCTTCAAGTGCATCCAGCGCGCCAACAAGTATATCGACGAGACCATGCCCTGGGCCCTTGCCAAGGACGAGGCGAACAAGCCGCGGCTGGCCGCCGTCATGTATAACCTGCTCGAGTCCATCCGCATCTGCGCAACGCTGCTGCTGCCGTTCATCCCGGAATCCTGCGGCAAGATCTTCGCGCAGATCGGCGCGAGCGCCGACGTCTGCACCTGGGAGGCTGCCAACACCTGGGGCAAGCTCCCGCAGACCGTGACCGTCCACAAGGGCGAGGCCATCTTCCCGCGCATCGACGCGCCCAAGGCGCTGGCCGAGCTCGAGGAGCTCGAGGCCGCGCAGAAGCGCGCCCTGCTGCCCGCCGTTGAGGTCGAGCCGCAGCTCGAGGAAAAGGTCGACTTCGACACCTTCTGCAAATCCGACTTCCGCGTCGTCAAGGTCAAGGCCTGCGAGCGCGTCAAGAAATCCGACAAGCTCCTGCGCTTCACGCTCGACGACGGCACCGGCACCGACCGGCAGATCCTCTCCGGCATCGCGAAGTTCTACGAGCCGGAAGCCCTCGTCGGCAAGACGCTCGCCGCCATCGTCAACCTCCCGCCCAGAAAGATGATGGGCCAGGAGTCGTGCGGCATGCTGCTCTCCGCCGTGCATAAGGAAAAGGGTGAAGAAAAGCTCCACCTCGTCATGCTCGACGACGCCATTCCCGCTGGCGCCAAGCTCTGCTGAATCCCCCCGGGCCTCCCTCCGGAGGCCCGGTTTTTTCTCTTCGCCAGAAAACGGTTGCTTTTTTGCAAAAAAGATGCTATGATATCCAAGAACTCTACGCAGGATCCATGCAACGCAGGATTCGTACATCGGTAGTACATCGGCTTCCCAAGCCGAGGAGGCGGGTTCGACTCCCGTATCCTGCTCCAAAAAGAAATGCCATCCAAATGGATGGCATTTCTTTTTGGAATATGGGTCCCGCAGCGCCCCCTGCCGGTCACGTTTTTTTGATCGCTATTCTCCCGAAAGTGTGGTAATTTATTTGTGCTGCGAAGAAGGGGGCGAGACACCATGATCTATGTCATGTCTGATATCCATGGGCAGAAGCGGCGGTTTGATTCCGTCATGAGGCAGATCGGCCTGCGGGCTGAGGACACGCTCTATGTCCTTGGCGATGTGATAGACCGAAACCCCGACGGCATCGGGATCCTCCGCCGGATCATGGCGATGCCGAATGCCAACATGCTTCTGGGCAACCACGAACTGATGATGATGAACGCGCTTTATTACCCGCCCCCGGCGGATGAGGACTGCCCGGGATCCTACTATGAACGCAAACAGGCTCTGTGGTATCGAAACGGAGGCCATGTCACGCACGACCATCTGAAGCGCATAAAGAAGACTGTTCGGCAGGAGATCTTCGAATATCTGGACAAGCTGCCGCTCAACGTAGAGCTGGCGGTGAACGGCAGGCCATACATCCTGACGCACGCGGCCCCCGCAGACTTGTATGAGGGGTACGGCGGCAAATACAAATGTGCGCGGGATTTCGCTGTCTGGATGCGATTTGAGAAATTTCCGGTTCTGGAGGGCCGGACCGTCATCTTCGGTCACACGCCGACCCACCATTTTCAGCCCGACGATCCCATGGCAGTATGGGATGCGCCCGGCTGGATCGGGATCGACTGCGGCTGCATGCTCCCCGAAACGGGCGATCCTCGCTCAGGCCTCCGCGGCCGACTGGCGTGCCTCCGCTTGGATGACATGCGGGTCTTCTATTCCGAGGAACCGCAATGCGGCGATCCTGAAGAAGCGGAAAATCAGCGCAGCGGATGCGCGCGGAAGCATACATAGATGTGTTCCTATTGATACAAACGCCCATCATCCCGCCGGATGGTGGGCGTTCTTTTCGCTCCTCCCCGGTCCGCCTCCCTGATCCTTGTTGCCCTTGTACAACAGTTTACGGAAAATGCGGTGGGATCTTATTGGAATTACCGATTGCGGAACGGGGCGAAATCGTGTAGTATATTAGCGTGGTAAATCGGTAATTCAATAAAGCAGCACGTGCAGGAAGCTCACCGGCTTCCCGGCTGCTGCGGACCGTTCCGCTTGCAAGCCGGACAGAAAGGAGAAACCAACATGAAATCTCTCACCAAACGGGCCCTGTGCCTCTGTCTTTCCCTGATCCTCGTATTTGGTCTTGCCGCCTGCAGCGCAGCGGGCGGCAAAAAAGCAGAGCGGCTGTCTCTCGATGCCCGCCCCGACGCGCCCAGCGAGATCCCGGAGGGGCTCGACATCGACTGGAACGCGCGCTACACCTTCGCAGAGCTTGAAGCGCAGCTCTCCCAAATGGCCGAACAGTATCCCGACATCACCGACCTCTATTCCATCGGCACCACCTGGCAGGAGCGTGATCTCTGGTGCCTGGAGATCACCAACAAGGCGATCCCGGCCGAGGAGAAAACAGGGATCGGCGTCTTCGCCAACATCCACGGCGGCGAACGCGAAAGCGCTTCCTCTGCCATGTACACCGCCTGGTGGCTGACGCTCTGCTCGGACGACGCCTATGTCAAGGGTCTGCTCGACGCCTACACGATCTATGTCATCCCGGTCATCAACCCGGACGGCTATGAGCAGTCCTTCGTCATCAACACCCGCCCGAACCTGCGCCCGCAGGATGCAAACGGCAACAACATCCCCTTCAGCGATCCTTACACGGACATCGACGGCGACGGCTTCATCGCCACGCTCTATCGCGGCAAGGCGGACGACACGCCGTCGCGGGACCTCCCCGTCTTCGGCATGGAGAGCCCGGACTGGGATGAAAACGGCGTGCTCGGCGACGATCCGCGCACCAGCGGGATCGACATGAACCGCACCTTCGATTACCAGTGGAACCGGTATGACATCGAGACGAAGGACGGCCAGCAGGTCGGCAATGTGAACTGGACCACCGCCGGCACCGCCCCCGCCACCGAGCCGGAGATCCAGGCGCTGCAGCGGTTTTTGTACACGCACGACATCGACGCCCTCGTCTCGCTGCACACCGGCATCCAGTCCGTCCTCTACCCGTGGTGCTATCGCGCCTACGACGCGGAAAACCCCGACGACGCCGAGATCCCATTCATGAAGCAGACCGCCGCCCAGATGGCGCAGGCCTTCCAGGACTACACCGGCCGCGGATTTTACAGCATGAGCTCCAACGAGGATTACCCCACCGCCGCCGAGCTGATCGACTACGCGTACGGCCGCTACAATATCCACGCCTACACGATCGAGGTCTACAGCCCCGGCAAGTCGGAGAACGGCGACATCAGCAGCTGCAAGTGGGAAAACACCATGCCCGAAGCGAAGTGGGTCTTCTACTCCCGCGACGAGATCCGGGACACGCTCGGTCTGGACCCGGACGCCATCACCGACAAGGACGGCGTGGGGCTTGCCGCCGACGAGGGGCTGTGGTTCTATACCAGCCCGACCAACCAGATGGTCAGCCGCGCGCCCGAGGAGCAGGACGTCATGGTCCGCGGCTGCCGCGACGCCATCCTGACCATGCTGGAAAGCGAGCCCAGCGGAGCCGGCTATCAGAACCCGGGCTTTTACAAGTAACGCTCCCCAGAAACGATAAAAAGAACGCCATCCACCCGGATGGCGTTTCTTTTCTATGTATGCGTTTACCCCATCCCCTGCAGGACGGCTGCGGCGCGGTCGGGGTAGTCGGTGATCAGGGCGTCGGCGCCGACGCTGGCGAGGTAGGCGAGGTCGGCTTCGTCATTCACGGTCCAGTACTGCATGGCAAGGTCATGCGCATGGGCGAAGTTGATGATGGTCGTCGTTCCCAGATTCAGGCCATAGCTCTCTCTTGCGTCGCCGAAGGGCAGCTGGAGCACGTCGTAGGAGCAGGTAAAGTCCTTTTTGCCGGTCAGGGCAGCAAAATAGAACTGCACGACCTCCTCCGGGCTGGCGCTGCGGTGGGTATCGGGGTAATTGGCCGTGATGTAAGCCGCGACCTCGTCGCGGAAGCTGCCAATGATGACCCGGTCGAGCAGTCCCCGCTCTTTCAGCGTCGCGTACAGCTGATCCGCCGCGGCCAGACCGGTCTCGCCGCCGTCCTTGATCTCAATGATGTAGCGGAATTCCCCGGCCGCGGTCAGATAGTCCAGCACCTCGTCGAGGGACAAGATCCGCAGCTCGTCCGGCACGGCCTCGCCGTGGAGGCCGGCATACGGCGCCTCGCCCGCGTCGGTCACAAACTGCGCCGCCATGTTCAGCTGCTTGAGCTCTGAGAGCGTCTTGTCGCGGACGAGGACATTCTCCGCGCCGAATACGGCCGCAGCGTCCGACACGCGGTCCAGCGTGGCGTCGTGCGAGAGCACCAGAATGTCGTCCGCCGTCATATGCAGGTCAAATTCAAAATAATCCACCGCAAAATCCGGATTTTCCACGCAGCCGCGGAACGCGGCCAGCGTCTCCTCCGGATAATCGCCCGCGCCGCTGCGGTGCGCCGAAATTGCCGTTTCGCCGGTGATGAAGGGGTTGTCCGTGTCGTACCGCTTCACGTTTTTCGGATCCGACCGGTGGAAAAACTGCGCAATGCCGACGATCGCGATCACCAAAACCACACACAGCAGCACCAACAGGCATCTGCCGATCACTTTCCATGCTTTCACTGTCATTCTCCTAACTGTCGGTTTTTGTATCAGGAACATTATAGCATACCAGCCGCGGCTGTCACGTAAAATGTTTCTTCATTCTATCTGAAGTTTCTGCGCAGGTTCTGCGGCGGCTTTTCCGGCGGGGCGTTGCAATCGGGGATGGACTGTGGTACTGTAGGGGTATCAGATCCCTGCACAGGAGCAGCGGCCGGATTTACGGACCTGCAAAGATGAAGGAGGAACCAGCATGCTGAACAAATTCTGCAAGAAGCCACTGTATGAAGTGACGCGCACGATGGCGCGGGTCGCCATGGGCGTACAGAAGGCGGAGACGGTCATCAAAAACGCCCGTCTGGTCAACGTCTGCACGGCGGAGATCCAGGAGGGCATCGACGTCGCGATCGCCGAGGGCCGCATCGCGCTCGTGGGCGACGCGTCGCACTGCATCGGGCCGGAGACGAAGGTCATCGACGCGAGCGGCCAGTACATCGCACCCGGCTTTATGGACGGGCATATCCACGTGGAATCGTCCATGATCTCCGTGGGCGAATATGCGAAGGCGGTCGTCCCCTGCGGCACGACCGGCATTTTCATGGACCCGCATGAGATCTGCAACGTCTGCGGCAAGGACGGCGTCCGGATCATGATCGAGGACGCGAAGCGCTCCCCGCTCAAGGCCATGTCGAACGCGCCCTCCTGCGTGCCGGCGGTCGCCGGGTTTGAGGATACCGGCGCGGCGATCCGCGCGGACGATATCCGCGAGATGATGACCTGGGACGGCATTATGGGTCTTGGCGAGATGATGAGCTTCCCGAACGTGATCGGCGCGGAGGAAAACATCCACGCAGAGCTGGCCGAGACGCTGAAGTCCGACAACATCATCACCGGTCATTTCTCCATCCCCGACACCGGCGCGGCGCTGAACGCCTACATCGCCTCCGGCATCCGCTGCTGTCATGAATCCACCCGGGCCGAGGACGTGCTGGAGAAGATGCGCCACGGCATGTATGCGCTCATGCGCTACGGCAGCGCCTGGCACGATATGCCGGTCATCATCAAGGCCGTGCTGGACAACAGGATCGACGACCGCTTCGCCTGCCTGATCTCCGACGACACGCACCCGGACACGCTCATCAACGAGGGCCATCTGGACCACATCGTCCGCTGCGCCGTCAAGGAGGGACTCGACCCCATCAAGGCGATCCAGTATGTGACGATCAACGTCGCGACCTGCTTCCGCATGGACCACGAGATGGGCAGCATCACGCCGGGCAAGTGCGCGGACATCGTGTTCTTTGACGATCTGCAGGACATCCGCATCACCCGGACGATGATCGACGGCGACGTCGTGGCGGAAAACGGGCAGATGTGCGTGGAGATCGGGCCCGCCAACTTCCCGGAGCACGTCTTCCACACGATGCACGTCGGCCACCCGATCACGGCCGAGAGCTTCCGCATCGCCGCACCGGCCGGAGCCGGCAAGACGGTCAAAACCCGCGTGATCGAGATCATCCCGAACCGCGTGGGCAACTATGAGCGGCTGCTCGACCTGCCGGTCAAGGACGGCTTTGTCGAGCCGGACGCCGGGCAGGACGTCATGAAGATGGTCGTCTTTGAGCGCCACCACGAGACGGGCACGAAGGGCGTCGGTTTCCTCAAGGGCTTCGGCTTCAAGAAGGGCGCGATGGCGCAGACCGTCTCTCACGACGCGCACAATCTGCTGGTCGCGGGCACGAACGACGCGGATATGGCGCTGGCGGCCAACACACTGGTCGAATGCGGCGGCGGCATGTGCGCGGTCGCGGACGGCAAGGTGCTGGCGGTGGTGCCGCTGCCCATCGCGGGCCTGATGAACGATCTGCCCGTGCGCGAGATGGCGGAGCTGGTCGCGAAGCTCGACGCGGCGTGGAAGCAGATGGGCTGCGTGATCAACTCGCCGTATATGACGATGGCGCTGGTCCCGCTGGCCTGCCTGCCGGAGCTGCGGCTGACCAACCGCGGTCTGGTCGACTGCCGGACGTTCCGCTTCGTCCCGCTGTTTGCGGAGGAATAACGAAAAACCGGGCGCGGGAAGCTTTTCCGCGCCCGGTGCTGCAAAAAACCGCTGCCCGAGGGCAGCGGTTTTTGTATTATCTGCGGATCAGCAGGACGGACAGGTCGTTGACGTTGGTGCCGGTCGGGCCGGTCAGGATCAGACCGCCGCAGGCCTGCAGCGCGTGGTAGGCGTCGTTATCCTGCAGCACGTCGGGGATCGAAATGCCCCTTGCCGCCAGCGCCGCGCAGGTATCGCCGTCGCAGTAGCCGCCCGCGGCGTCAGTCGGGCCGTCGGTGCCGTCGGAGCCAAAGGAGAAGACGGCGGTATCGCGCAGACCGGCGATCTCCTGCGCAGCGGAAAGCGCGATCTCCTGATTGCGGCCGCCAAGACCGTGGCCGGTCAGATGGACGACGGTCTCGCCGCCGGCGATGTAGGCAAGCGAGGTTTTGCTGTCCTGATGGCACTGCGCGATGGAGGCCAGGAAGCTGCCCGCGTCGCGCGCGGTGCAGCGCAGGCTCGCCGTCAGGATGACGGGTGTGTAGCCGAGTGCCCGGGCCGTCTGCTCGGCGGAGGCGCAGAGCTGGCGGACGCTGCCGGTGATGTGGGTCTCGACGTTCGTGAGCGTCTTCGGCGTCTCCTGCGCCAGAAGCTCCAGCGCACGGTCGGAGAGCCGCAGGCCGTATTTTCGCACCACCTCCAGCGCCTGTGCGCAGGCCGACGAATCGGGATAGGCCGGGCCGGAGGCGATCATATCCAGCGGATCGCCCAGAATGTCGGACAGCACGATGGAAAAGACCTTCGCGGGCAGGCAGCGCTCGGCGAACCGGCCGCCCTTGACCGCGGAGAGGCGCTTGCGCAGCGTGTTCATCTCCACGATGTCCGCGCCGCAGGCGAGCAGCTGCTTCGTGACGTCCGCCATCTCCTCCGCGGGGACCAGCGGACTTTCAAACAGAGCAGAGCCGCCGCCCGAGAGCAGGAACAGCACGGTATCCCGCTCGCTCAGCCCGCTGACGAGCTCCAGCGCGCGGCTCGTGGCGCGGTAGGAATTCTCATCCGGCACGGGGTGGCCCGCCTCGAACAGCTCCAGCGCGCCGATGGGGCCCTTGACATGGTCGTATTTTGTGATGACTGCGCCGCCGGTGATCGCCGCGCCCAGCACGTCATAGGCGGCCTTGGCCATCTGCCAGGCAGCCTTGCCGGCGGCGATCAGGACGAGCCGGCCCTCCGGCTTCTGAAACTGCTCCAGCGCGCGGCGCACGGCGGAATCCGGCAGCGCGTCGGCCAGCGCCTTGTCGATGATGGCCTGCGCGTCTTGTCTGAGAGTTTGCATGATAGTTCCTCCTTCGCTTGGGGGCATTCTATGAGTTGTCCCCATTATAAAAAGCATCCCGGGAAAAAGCAAGGACGAAAAGGGTTAAAAACCGGGTTAAAAAAGTTAAAAAGCAGGGGATGGGCGAACCCATCCCCTGCGGGGAATCAGAACGATCAGTGCAGGAACAGGGACACGATAAACACGCCGATGATGGACACGACGCCGATGACGAGCGTGCCGAGCGTCTGCGTCTTGTAGCCGTCCTGCGGGGTCATCTCGCCGAAGTTGGTGACGACCCAGAAGTAGGAGTCGTTCGCGTGCGACACCGTCATGGCGCCTGCGCCGATGGCGATGACCGTCAGGCAGGACAGCGCCGGGGAATCCAGCCCCAGGACCGGCAGCAGCGGCGCGACGATACCGGCCGTGGTGGTGATGGCGACGGTAGAGGAGCCCTGCGCGGATTTGAGGATGGCGGCCAGCAGGAACGGGAAGAAGATGCCGATGCTCTCGAAGATCTCCGCGTTGGCCTTGATGAAGTTGACCATGTCGGAGGACGCGATGACCTTGCCCAGCACGCCGCCGGCAGCGGTGACGAACAGGATGGGACCGACGGTCTTCAGCGTGTCGTCGGTGAGCTTGTAGAAGTCCTTGCCCTTATTTGCGGCAAAGAGGCTGATGATGGCGATGATGCAGCCGACAGCCAGGGCGATGATCGGCGTGCCGAGGAAGCTGATGAAATCCGCCTTGACGCCCGCCATGGAGAACGCGGAGGCCAGGCCCATCAGGATGATGGGGAGGACGATCGGCGCAAATGCGAGCCAGCCGATCGGCAGCTTGCCGAACTCGGCCACGAGCTGCTCATAGGTCTTGACGTCGCCGTCCGCGACGATGTCGTCGGCAGCCTTGACCTTCTTGCCGATGTACTTTGCGAAGAAGTAGCCCGCGACCAGCGGCGGGATGGAGCACAGAGCGCCGAGGCCCATGACCAGCAGCAGATTATCGCCGCAGCCCAGCGTACCGGCAGCCGCGATGGGGCCGGGTGTGGGCGGGATGAAGCAGTGGCTGATGTACAGGCCCATGGACAGTGCGACGGACATCGCGACGCTCGACGCGCCGGTCCGGCGGGCCATAGCCTTGCGGATGGGGTTCAGAACGACGAAGCCGCTGTCACAGAACACGGGGATGGAGACGATCCAGCCCATGAGCTCGATGGCAAGCTCCGGATGCTTTTTGCCGACGAGCTTGACCACGCAGTCGGCCATTTTGAGCGCCGCGCCGGTGCTCTCAAGCAGCGTGCCGACCAGAGCGCCGAAGATGATCACGATGCCGATGCTCGAGAACGTGCCCGAGAAGCCGGCGCCGATGACGTTGGCAATGCCGCTGACGGTGTTGCCGTCGGCGTCCGTGGTGTTGACCAGCGGAATACCGGCGATCAGGCCGAATACCAGAGAAATGGCCATGATCGCGAGGAACGGATGGATCTTCAGCTTGCTGATGCAGAAGATCATCAGTGCGATGGCAAGAATGAAGACGATGATCAATCCAATGCCAGTCATAGATGTTTCCTCCCTGTTTTTCTCTTTTTATGGGTTTTTGTGGGGCATTTCCCATGCACACAGTATAGCAGTGCCGCCCGAAAAATCCATATCGAAAAGCAACAAATTTTTTCTGATTTTCTGTTGAAAATCACAAGCAGTTCCCGCGTATCAAAAAGCAGAGATACCTGTGGAACGCAGGTATCTCTGCAATACTTGAGCACAATCTGTAAATTAAACACCCACGAAGGAACTATCCCCGCAGAAAAAGTCGAGATACGAGATTAAAAACAACGACCCCAGAGGAAAGACAAATTAAAACATAGAATATAATACGGCTGCGGCCAGAACGTGCTTGTACAGAAATGAAAAGATCGATAATCCAAAGAATCAAAAGCGGATTCCAGCCAACACAAGGAATTAAAAAAATAAAGAGGATATATAGTATCGGGATTATTTTATATCGAAACGTGGGATTGTTGAAATAAACGAAAAGGCGTTTCATTCCTGTTTACCAATTAAACGCTGATCGTAAAAACGCTTTCTGTTTCAAACGGCCCAATCGTTCCGGTAATCAAATCCACACCGGGAATAGGGACGCTTACCTCATGTGTATTATTAACAGTAAACGTCAGCGTTGTTGTTTTCTTCATGATATTTTTCTCACTCCTCCCATGCAAAATCAAATCCATTTTCATTTTGATCCGGCATTTCGACAACATCATACTTTACATTGTCACCTTGGTCGTCCGCTTCATCAGCTTTTTTGCTTTCCGCGGCAAACCATACACAGGCGAAGGCGATCACGACGATCGCCAGTGCGATCGCGATGGCCCTGATTTTTTGCTTTTTCTCACCTTCCTTTCCCGCAGGGGCATCGTCCGGGGGCCTGTCTGCTTCCGGTTTTGCTGCTTCGGGGGATTCTCGATCCGCGGTATCGCCGAACAGCCAGTCCAGCGATACGCCGTAGATCTTTGCCAGCGTCTTCAGCTTATCCATGGTCGGCGTTGTGTCTCCGCTTTCCCAGCGGGAGACCGCCTGCCGGGACACGCCGAGCCGTTCAGCCAGCTCCATTTGCGAGAGTCCGGCCTTGTTTCTTGATACGATCAGTTTTTCTCTGAGCGTCATACCCTTCACACTCCTGATTTTACATGAATATTCTGTCAAAAGCAAACCACATATTGGTTGCATTGGGGGCAACTCTGTGTTGCCTCTTGCGTGTTCCGGTGTTTTCCCTGCCGAAAGCGCCGCGCCCCGCGCTGCTTTTGGCGGCGCGGGGCGGGTGTCGGTTTATGTGTTGGCGGCCGCGAGGATGGCGGCGGCGTCCGGGAGCCGGGTGATGGGGACGAGGGGCTGCGGCTCGTCCGTGAACGAGCCGATGGGCTTCTCAAACCAGACCACGTCGCGCCAGCGGCCGTTTTTGTAGCCGGTATTGCGGTAGGTGCCGAGCACGCGGAAGCCGAGCTTTTGGTGCAGAGCGCTGCTGGCATCGTTCGGCATGGTCACGACGCCGTAGGCCGTGCGCACGCCCTGCTTCTGCAGCAGCGCGAGAAGAACGGTATAGAGCTTCGTGCCGAGCCCGCGTCCGGCCGCGTCGCGGCTGACGTAGACCGACAGCTCCGCGTTCCAGCCGTAGGCCGCGCGCTCCTGCGCGCGGTGAGCGTAGGCGTAGGCCAGGACGCGCCCGTCCTCCTCCGCGATCAGCCAGGGATAGACCGCGCCGTAGCTCCGGATGCGGCCGGAAAACTCCGCCTCGGACGGCAGGACCGTCTCAAAGGTGATGGACGTATCGATATACTGCGCGTAGACGGCAAGACAGGCCGCGGCGTCGCCGGGGTCCGCAAATCGGATGTGCATGATCCGCCTCCCGCCCCTTCAGGGCACGATGATATCGATGGCGCGGCGCTCGTTGTGGATCTCCACTTCCGTGACGCTGCCGCCGAATTCTCCGTCGACGGTCCAGGCGACCGGCTCGTCGAATTCGAACCGCAGCGCGCCCGTCTGTGCGGAGATGAACGAATCGTTGTCGAAGTCCAGCCGCAGCGCGCGAGTCGCGGCCAGATTGAACTCCGCCAGATTTTTTGTCGCGCGGACCAGGATCATCTCATACAGGCCGTCGTTGAGCGAGATGCCGAGATCCCGCGTGGTCTTGAACCCGCCGACGGAGGTCGTGCTGGTCACGAGGCCGACGAGCACATCGGCCTCCTCCTGATGATCGTCATAGGACACGCGCACATGCGTGGACTTGAGCCGGCCGAGCGCGCCCGCGCCGTTCATGATGTAGGCGAGACGGCCCCAGATGCGCTTGTCCTCCTGCGGGGTCTCATACGGCACGTCGGTGAAGATGCCGAAGGCCGCCACATAGGTGAAGAACCGGTCCGGCCCGAACGAGCCGATGTCCAGCGGGAACGGATGCCCGTCCATGATCTCCTGCGCCGCCCGGACGGTATCCTTGGACAGTCCGAGCGTGGAGGCCACGTCGTTGACGGTGCCGCCGGGGATATAGCCAAGCTTCGGCCGCTTTTCATACGGCAGGGCCATGAGACCGGAGACCGCCTCGTTGAGCGTCCCGTCGCCGCCGGTGCAGACGATCAGATCGTACTGCGCGCCGCGCGCGGCGATCTGGCGCGTCAGATCGCGCGGGCCGGTGGTCATATGGACCGTGACCTCATAGCCGCCAGCGGAGAAGATCTCCAGCACCTCCATGAGCGTGCCGCGGATCTCCGCGTGGCCGGCGTTCGGGTTGATGAAAAACAGTAATCGCTTCATGCGGAAGGACCTCCCGGCGGGCCGCTCAGTTCTGCAGGATATCTGCGAGCGCTGCGTTCTGCACGCTTTCGGCCGACTCGAACTTCGCGGAGACCTCCTCCGAGACGTCGGCGGAGAGCTTGTTGAGATAATCGCTCTCGGCGCGGACATACCAGTACGGATGCTCGCAGACGGACGAGAAGTACATGACGTGATAGCCGTACTCGGTCTTCACGATGCCGGTGTCGCCGGGCTGGCGGGCGGCGTCGAAGCACCAGGCGTCGAACGCGTCGACCATCTGGCCGGGATAGACCTCCTCATACAGCCCGCCGTTGGAGGCGCTGCCGGTATCGGCGGAGTTTTCCGCAGCCAGGAAGGCGAAGGAATCCTCGGTATGCTCGCCGGCCTTCCACTCGTCGAGCAGGGACTGCGCCTTCTGCTCCGCGGCGGTCCAGGCCGCGTCGGTGTAGGTGCCGTCGTCGTTCGTCTCCTCGGGGACGATGAGGATGTGGCGCACGTTCACCATGTTGACGTCGCTCTTTTCGATCGAGCTGGCGGCATAGGTATCGGCGTTCTCATCAAAATAGGCGCTGATGTCGGCCTCGGTGTAGGTCTTCGCCTCGACGAGCGCCTGCAGGTAGGCGGACGCCGTCAGATAGCGCTCGACAAAATCGTGGTAGCCGGTCATGGTCGCGGCTGGGCCATAGGCCGTCTGCAGATAGGCGTCGGCGCTTTCGTAGCCGTAGCTTGCCGCAGAGACGGTGACGGTATTGCTCAGGCCGTCGAGATAGTCCTGATCCTCCTCGCCGAGCTGGAAGCCGCTCAGCCGCGCGTCCTGCCAGAGGGCGGAGACGCTCTTGTAGGTGCTGACGGCGCCCTGCAGGAAATACTGCTGCCAGGTGAGCGTATCGTCAAAAACGCACATCTGCTGGTCAAAGGGCTTGGTGGTGTCGATGAGATAGGCGGCGTAGGAGCTGTAGGTGCTGGCGAAGGAATAGTACTGCTGCCAGTAGTAATACGGCAGATCCCGGTTCGTCAGCCGGTCATCGCCGCAGCTTGCGACCTCAAGGTTCAGGACCTCGTCGGTCAGTGCCTCGGCATCTACGGTGTAGCTCACGCCGTTGCCGCCGGTCTGGGTGTCTTCCTCGCCGGTCTGGCCGTTGGTCTCATCCTCCGCGCCGGGCGTCTGGTCGTCCGGCTGGGCATCGTCCGGGGTATCGGCGGGCTCGGAGATCGTGGCGTCGCCGGGCTGGTCGGCGTCGGGCGTCGTCTGGCTGGGCTTGATCGTCAGGATCAGCACGAGCGCTGCGGCGATGATCACGGCTGCCGCGCCGAGGATCCACGGCAGGGGGGACTTTTTCTTCTGCTGCGGCTCCGGCTTTTCCGCGTTCAGCGCGTCCTGCGCCTCGGCGTCTTCGCCGGTGATGGTAAAGGAAAGCTCTTCGCCCTTCTGCGGGTCTTCCTGCATGGGAGCGCTGCTGGTCTTTTCGTCCATGATGTGTTCCATCCTTCCAAGTTCTATGGGCAGCACCGCCGAAGCGCGCGGGCGCAATGGGCAAAGCTGCCTGTGGTGTCCCATAAGCATACCACAAGCGGCCGTCGTTTGCAATCGCACGGCGGGCGTTCAGATTTGAACAATTATTGAATTTTCACCCGGTATTTTCTTGACAAGCGCGGGAAAAGTGGGTACACTGTAGCTGGAATATGCGATGAAAAGGACAAGTACGGGCTTCTGAGACGCAAAGAGAGCTGCCGGGCGGTGTAAGGCAGCGGTGACGGGCCCCGAAGATCCCCTTGGAGCAGCCGGGGCGAACGGGAGCTTCCCAAGTAAGCCCGGACGGGACTTCCCGTTACAGAAGACGAGTGTCCGCAGGCGCGTGCGCGTGCGGGAATTCAGGTGGTACCGCGGTAATTTATCGCCCTGAGCTCTGGCTCAGGGCGCGTTGTTTTTTCAGGAGGAATTATGGAATACAAACAGACACTCAACATGAACAAGTCGGGCTTCCCGATGCGCGGCGGTCTGCCGATGCGCGAGCCGGACATGCTGAAGCACTGGCAGGAGCTCGATCTTTACAACGAGCTGCTCAAGAAGAACGAGGGCAAGCCCCTCTTCGCCCTGCACGACGGCCCTCCGTTCTCCAACGGCGCGCTGCACATGGGCCACGCGCTCAACAAGTGCATCAAGGACTTCATGGTCCGCTCCGCGGCCATGCGCGGCTACTATACCCCCTACATCCCCGGCTGGGATAACCACGGCATGCCGATCGAGTCCGCCATCATCAAGCAGAACAAGCTCAACCACAAGGCCATGCCCATCCCGGAGTTCCGCTCCGCCTGCCATGATTTTGCGCAGCATTATATCGATGTGCAGATGGAGGGCTTCAAGCGCCTCGGCGTCGTCGCCGACTGGGAGCATCCGTACAAGACCATGGCCCCGAGCTTTGAGGCCGAGGAAGTCAAGGTCTTCGGTGCAATGTACAAGAAGGGCTACATCTATAAGGGTCTGAAGCCCGTCTACTGGTGCTACCACGACGAGACCGCGCTGGCCGAGGCCGAGATCGAATACCAGGATGACCCCTGCACCACCGTCTACGTCAAGTTCCCGCTGCACGACGATCAGGGCAAGCTGACGGACGAGGAAAAGAAGAACCTCTCGTTCGTCATCTGGACCACCACGATCTGGACGCTGCCCGGCAACCTCGCCATCGCGCTGAACCCGGTCGAAAGCTACGTCATCGTCCGCAACAACCAGAACGGCGAGCAGTATCTCGTCGCCGAGGCGCTCATGGAGAAGGTCATGAAGGTCGGCGGCGTGGAGGACTATACCGTCGTCTCCCGCCACGAGGGCGCGTTCTTTGAGAACATGCTGGCCGATCACCCCTTCCTGCCGAAGACCTCCCGTCTCGTCCTGGCCGACTACGTCACCATGGACTCCGGCACGGGCTGCGTCCACACCGCCCCGGGCTTCGGCGCGGATGACTACCAGACCTGCCGCCGCTACGGCATGGATATGGTCGTGCCCGTCAATGACCAGGGCCGCCACACCGACTACGCCGGCAAGTACGCCGGGATGCTGGTCGAAGAATCCAACCCCGTCATCCTCAAGGACATGCAGGAGGCCGGTTCCCTGTTCGCCTCCGAGCAGATCGTCCACTCCTACCCGCACTGCTGGCGCTGCAAGAAGCCCATCATCTTCCGCGCCACCCCGCAGTGGTTCTGCTCCGTCGATTCGTTCAAGGACGACGCCTGCGCCGCCTGCGACGATGTTCGCTGGCTGCCCGCATGGGGCATCGACCGCATGAAGGCCATGATCCGCGAGCGCGCCGACTGGTGCATCTCCCGCCAGCGCCGCTGGGGTCTGCCGATCCCGGTGTTCTACTGCAAGGACTGCGGCAAGCCCATCTGCACCGACGAGACGATCGCGAAGATCTCGAAGCTCTTCGGCGAGTTTGGCTCGAACATCTGGTTTGAGAAGGAAGCGGACGAGCTCGTGCCCGAAGGCTTCACCTGCCCGCACTGCGGCGGCAAGCACTTTGAAAAGGAGACCGATACGCTCGACGGCTGGTTCGACTCCGGCTCGACGCATTTCGCCTCCATGCAGAAAGATCAGGGCTTCTGGCCCGCGACCGTCTATCTTGAGGGTCTCGACCAGTACCGCGGCTGGTTCCAGTCGTCGCTGCTGACCGCGGTCGGCGCGCTGGGCAAGGGCGCTCCCTTTAAAGAGTGCGTCACCCACGGCTGGACCGTCGACGGCGAGGGCAAGGCCATGCACAAGTCGCTCGGCAACGGCGTCGATCCCGCCGACGTATTCAAGAAGTACGGCGCGGATATCTGCCGTCTGTGGGCGGGCTCGGCCGACTATCATGTCGACGTGCGCTGCTCCGACGCGATCTTCAAGCAGCTGAGCCAGAACTATCTGAAGTTCCGCAACACCGCCAAGTACTGCCTCGACAACCTCACCGACTTTGACCCCAACCACCTGACCGCGCCCGCCGACATGGAAGCGCTCGACCGCTGGGCCATCACGAAGCTCAACGAGCTGCTCGTCCGCTGCGAGGCCGCGTACAAGGACTACGAGTTCCTGACCGTCTCCCACGCCGTCAATGATTTCTGCGTCGTGACGCTCTCGAGCCTGTATCTGGACATCATCAAGGACCGTCTGTACTGCGACGGCAAGGATTCCGCCTCCCGCCGCTCGGCGCAGAGCGCTCTGTGGATGATCCTCGACGCCATGACCAAGGTCTTCGCGCCGATCCTCGCCTTCACCTGCGACGAGATCTGGCTGCAGATGCCGCACCGCGCGGAGGACGACCCCAGAAACGTCGTTCTGAACCAGATGACGAAGCCCTACGCCGATTACGCCCTGTCCGAGGCCGAGATGACCGCCTGGGAGACCGCGTTCCGCCTCCGCTCCGACGTCAATGGCGTTCTGGAGACCGCCCGCGCCGACAAGCGCATCGGCAAGAGCCTCGAGGCGCACGTCGCCCTGTTTGCAAAGGACGAGGACGCCAAGGCCGCGCTGGAGGCCGTCAAGGCCATCGACCTGCCGGAGATCTTCATCGTCTCCAACGTCAGCACCGACGAAGCGGCTCCCGCCGAGGGTGCCGTGGTCGAGGCCGGCGTCAGCTACCCGGGCCTGACCGTCGCTGTGAGCGAGGCGAAGGGCACGAAGTGCCCGCGCTGCTGGATGCACTCCGAGACCCCCGACGAGCACGGCCTCTGCCCCCGCTGCGCCGCCGTCTGCAAAGCACTGAACGTGGTTTTTGAATAAGCCCAAACCCAAACCGCCCAGGGCGGTTTTTTGGCTCCCCTTGCGGCAGGGAGAGCTGGACAATGCGCACCCGATCGCCTTCCCCTCATAGGGGAAGCCTTTGGGATGCACCCTGTAGGGGCGGGGCTCTGCTCCTACAATCTGCCTCGCAAGAAGGTAACATCCATCTGGATTTCCAACGTACCTTCTATTTGATGGAAATTGTTCTAAGGCAACTAGCTGCAAATTTGGAACCCCCGTATCAGGCGGCGCGCACCAAGATGCCCGTGAGGTGACTTCCGAGTGGAACGACATCCAAAAACTACGGGCTTGCCTAAAATCAGAGGCAGAATGCACCAAACGCATCCAAGCACTCTTTTCTCCCCTATCTTTTCTCTCGCGAGAGAAAAGATAGGGCC
>ERZ773225.1787-NODE-1787-length-24043-cov-5.657996_pt1 | contig 24043 bp, 19 predicted proteins | sample MGYA00580993_ERZ773225 | MGnify/ENA primary metagenome ERZ773225 (study PRJEB29015, sample SAMEA2737748) | human gut metagenome | biome: human gut; feature: human-associated habitat; material: faeces | place: China | collected 2012 ...
TTTCCGGGCGCAAAGCGCACGGAAACCGGCTGGGCCGACGGTGTATTCCTGCCCCGCGCGGGGGAGAAAAGGCTTTTTCGACACGCTGAGGACAGTGCTTTTTAAGCACTGTCCTTTTTGGCTATATCGTTATTTTATCGTGCAAAGAAGCGGAACGCCGTCCACTGTTGCAGTGTCTCGCCCTTGCGCAGGATCGGCGACGGGAACGCCGGGCAGTTCACCGCGTTGGGAAAATGCTGCGTCTCCAGACAGACGCCGTGAGCCTGACCGTAGACCGCGCCGTCTTTTCCCCCGCGCTCCGTCAGCCAGCCCGCCGTGTAGAGCTGCATCCCCTCCATCGAGGTGGTCATTTTCAGGCCGATGCCGGTGGCGGGGCACCACAGCTCCGCCGCGGGGTCCTCTTCGCCGTCGAGGACATAGTTGTGGTCGTATCCCCGCCCGCCGTTAAAGGCTTTATCGTGGAGACGGCTCCCAAATGCCGTGGGTGTCCGGAAATCCAGCGGCGTTCCCTCCACTGGGGCCACCGTCCCCACTGGGATATTTCCGCCGTCCATGGGCGTATACCGGCTGGCCCACAGGGTCAGCACATGATCCTCCACTGTGCCGCTGCTGTGGCCGCCCAAATTGAAGTAGGTATGGTTGGTGAGATTCACCACCGTGCTCTGGTCCGCCGCCGCCTTGTAGGCGATGGTAAGCTGGTCGCCCGTCAGTCGGTATGTGACCTCCACCCGGACAGCGCCTGGAAAACCCTCCTCACCGTCAGGAGAGGTGTAGGAGAAGGTGACCGCGTTTTCCTCGCAGGTAAATTCCCACAGTTTCTTGTGGAAGCCCTCGATTCCGCCGTGAAGGCAGTTTTCCCCTTCGTTGGCCGTGACACGGTACGACCTGCCGTCGATGGTGAACCGTGCCCCGCCGATGCGGTTGGCGCAGCGGCCGATGGTCCCACCGAAGCAGGCATCCAGCGTCCGGTAGCTTTCCAGTTCGTCATATCCAAGGCAGATGTCCGTCAGTTTGCCGGTTCGGTCCGGCACGCGGATAGCCCGGACAGCCGCGCCGTAGGGCAGCAGCTCCACGGCACATTTGTCACTGAACAACTCAATGACGGGCACCTCTCTGCCATTCAGCACGCCAAACGGCTTCAGTCGATACATCTCTTATCCCTCATAGCCGTTGGGATGGCCGCTGTGCCACGCCCACGCGTCGGAAATGATCTGATCCAGACCCAGAACAGGCTTCCAGCCAAGAACCTCGGCGGCCTTCTTGTTGGAGGCGATCAGGACAGAGGGGTCGCCGCCCCGGCGGGGCTCCACAACGGCCTTGATCTCCTTGCCGGTGATTCGGCGGGCCGTTTCGATGATCTCCCGCACGGAATAGCCTGCGCCGTTGCCCAGATTGAACACGTCACTGCTGCCGCCCCGCTCCAGATATTCCAGTGCCAGCAGATGAGCCTCCGCCAAGTCCTTCACATGGATGTAGTCCCGCACGCAGGTGCCGTCCGGCGTAGGGTAGTCCTCGCCGAAGATGCCGATGTGATCCCGCTGACCCAAGGCTGTTTTCATCACCAGCGGGATCAGGTGGGATTCGGGGTTGTGATCCTCGCCGATGCCTGCCTCCGTGTCGGAACCAGCGGCGTTGAAGTAGCGCAGCGCCACATAGCGGATGTTGTAGGCGCAGTCGCACCATTTCAGCATATTTTCAATGGCCAGCTTCGTCGCGCCGTAGGGATTGGTGGGTTCCGTGCGGTCCCCTTCCTCAATGGGTTGCTTCTCCGGCTCGCCGTAGGCCGCCGCCGTAGAAGAAAACACGATCTTGTCCACGCCGTGAGCCTGCATGGCCGACAGCAGGGACACCGCGCCCTCCACGTTGTTGCCGTAGTACTTCAGCGGGTTGGTCACGCTCTCGCCCACCAGCGAAAATGCCGCGAAGTTGATGACACCGTCGATTTTGTTTTCCGTGAAGATCTGATGCAGGAACGCGCCGTCCCGCAAGTCACCCACATACATCTTCCGCGCGCCCTTGACGGCCTGCCAGTGTCCGGTGCGCAGATTGTCCGCCACCACAACTTCGTAGCCCCGCTTGACCAGCAGCGCTACCATGTGGCTGCCGATATAGCCGGCTCCGCCGGCCACCAGAATGGTTTTCATATACACGTCCTCCTTATTTTTTCACGTCTATATCCAGCTTACACGCTCTGAACAAATCTTAAGAAGGCTTCCCTGCCCTCTGGTGTACACTTGTAAACGCCGGCGTGCTCCAAAACCGTGGCGAACACCACGCCGACTTCCCGCCGCAGGATCTCCTCCGCGTTTTCCTCGGTAAACGTATAGCGGGCTTTCAGCTCCTCGGTCCAGTCCGCGTGCTTTGCCAGCGTCTCATCGGCCCGCAGGTCCTCGCCACGGGCCAGTGCCCGGGCCACGCCGTTCAGCTCGGCTTTCAGCCGGGCGGGAAGCACTGCAAGGCCCATGACCTCGATGAGGCCGATGTTCTCCTTCTTGATGTGGTGCAGCTCCTGATGGGGGTGATACACGCCCAGCGGGTATTCCTCCGTGGTGATGTTGTTCCGCAGCACCAGATCCAGTTCGAACTTCCCGTCCCGCATCCGGGCGATGGGGGTGATGGTGTTGTGGGGCTCACCGTCGGTCTCCGCGAACACAAAGGCCGCCTCGTCCGTATAGCTCCGCCATGCGGTGAGGATGCGGTCTGCCAGCTCCACAAGACGCTGATCGTCTCCGCAGCGGAGCCGGATCACGGACATAGGCCACTTGGCGATGCCCGCCTCCACATCCTCAAAGCCCCGGAAGGCGATGGGCCGCTCAATGGGGGCCTTCTCCATGGCAAAGGTGTAGCAGCCGCCCTGAAAATGGTCATGGCTCAGAATGGAGCCGCCCACGATGGGAAGATCTGCGTTGCTGCCCACAAAGTAGTGGGGGAACTGCTTAACGAAGTCCAGCAGCTTGCGGAAGGTAGCTTTGTCGATCTTCATAGGGGTATGATGCCCGTTCAGAACGATGCAGTGCTCGTTATAGTAGACGTAGGGGCTGTACTGGAGGAACCAGTCCTCCTGATTGATGGTAATGGGGATGATCCGGTGGTTCTGCCGGGCGGGATGGTTGAGCCGTCCCGCGTAGCCCTCGTTTTCCCGGCAAAGCTGGCACTTGGGATAACTGGTCTGAGGTGCCGCCTTTGCCGCCGCGATGGCCTTGGGGTCCTTCTCCGGCTTGGAGAGGTTAATGGTGATGTCCAGCTCCCCGTAGGGGGTGGTTGCCTTCCACTTCACATCCTTGGCGATGCGATAGCGCCGGATGTAGTCCGTGTCCTGACTGAAACGGTAAAACCAGTCCGTAGCGTCCTTCGGGCCAGCTTGATACCGCCGCCGGAACTCGCTGATGACCTGAGAGGGCCGGGGCGTCAGCCGCCCCATCAGCTCCATGTCAAAGAGATCCCGGTTCGTGGTATCATCCTCGATCCGTCCCCGGGCCGCCGCGTCATCCAGCAGCTCCTTCAGGATGTCCTCCAAGGGGCGCTCATGCGTTTCCGCCGGCTCCTCCCATGCATCCATCCCCATAGCCTGCAGCAGCTCGTTCACCGCCCAAGGGCGGTCATATTCATCGATCAGTCCCGTGCGGAGGGCGTAGCCCACCAGGTCCTTGATGGCTTGGTAACTCATGCGTCCGTTCTCCTTATCCCAATCTGACGCCGCCAGCTGGCCGGATCATCACCACATGGCAGCAGTCCTTGCCCAGCGCCGCCTCCGTCGCTTTCTTGAAGGTGTCCAACATATCCAGCGGCACAAAGGCCTGGGCGGTACCACCGAAGCCACCGCCGTGGACACGGACAGCGCCCCGCCCCTCCAGAATACGCTCGCACAGGGCGATGGTCACCATCAGTTCCTGCGCCGCCGTGCTTCCGGTGGGAATGACATTCTGCAAATACATGGCGGAGGACCGACCAGACTCCCGCACCAATGCAAGGAACTTGTCGAAATCCCCCTGACGGAGCGCCTCTTTTTCCGCCAGTGCCCGACGGTTTTCCGCGTAGACATGGAAGGCCCGGTTTACCGCCCGGTCCCCTGCCGCTGCTCTGACCTTGGGCAGCTCCGCAAGAAACGCTTCCTCCGGCACCTCCCGCAGCACCTCTTTGTCAAAAACGCGGCAGACCGCCCGCAGCTCGTTGGTGATGGCGCTGTATTCATTAGTCAGATCCTCGTGGCCCGCGCCGGAATCCAGAATGCACAGGGCGTAGCCGTAGGCATGGAGATCCACATCCAGCTGCTCCACCGCCGGGTGGGCCGTATTCTCGAAATCAATAGACACCACGCCGCCCACGGAGGAGGCCATCTGATCCATCAGACCACAGGGCTTTCCGAAGAACACATTCTCCGCGTACTGGCCGATCTGGGCCAGCTCCACCGCCGTGCAGCGCCCCTCCCAGAAAAGCTCGTTGAACATGGTCCCCATCAGCACCTCATAGGCTGCGGAAGAACTCAAACCGCTGCCCTTGGGGACAGTGGAGGTCATGTACACATCCAGTCCCCGCTCCCGCAGATCACAGCCCATGGCGCTCATGCAGGACGCTACGCCCCGGATCAGCGCCGCTGAGGTATTGATCTCTTCCTCCTTCGGGTCAAGCTCGCGGAGATCCACCTCGATCATGGGATATCCCTGAGACAGCACCCGGATGATCCCGCTCTGCGTAGGCGCCACGGCCGCCAGAATATCCAGATCAACAGAAGCGGCCAGTACGCAGCCCTTCTGATGATCGGTGTGGTTTCCTCCGATCTCCGTACGGCCGGGTGCGCTGAACAGCGCCTCCGCCGAACGGTCAAAGATCTTATAAAACTCTTCCATGACCTCCATGCAGCGGGAATGGGCCTTTTCTGCCCCCTCCGCACCATAAAGCCGAGTGAGTGTTTGATCAAATGCAGCCTGCTGCACATAGGTCTCCAGCCCTGTATATGTCATACCTCGCGCCTCCTTGTTTTCTTCGTACATCCAACCCTCTGCGGGCTTCTATTCTATGTCCGCCGTTCTTATGAAACGGCCTGATCTTCTAAGCTCTCCGCTGTGACCGCCTCATACCGCAGCCACACATACCGCTCATCCGTCAATTCCAGATCCTGAGAAGGCTCTCCATCCACGGATAGGGAAACGGTCAGCTCCATCATGCTCTCTGCTAATCCGACAGCGTCATTGCGGACAGTCCCCTTCAGCGTTCCCTCCCGCAGTGCCTCCAAGGCTGGCGGCGTGGCGTCTACGCCTACAATGAAGGGCATGGAGCGCTTGTCCAGGCCGGCCTCCGCGCAGGCGTCAATCGCTCCCAATGCCATATCGTCATTATTGGCAAAGACTACCTCGATGTTCTCTCCGAACTCCTGCAGCCATTGGCGCATACTGACGCTGGCCTGACCCCGCTGCCAGTTGGCAGCATCGCTGGCCAGTTTTTCCGCAGAGACGCCTGCGTTTGCCAGAGTGGAGATGCAGAACTCCGTCCGGAGCAGGGCATCCTGATGCCCCGGCTCTCCCTCCAGCATCACATACTGGATCACGCCGTCGCCGTTACGGTCCAGCGTGTCTCTTTGGGTCCGCCATGCGTCCAGTACCAGCTCACCCTGTAAAACTCCGGCATCTCCCGCTGGAAGACCCACATAGTAGGCGTGTTTCCAGCGGCGCAGATCCTCCTCCACCGGTTCCCGGTTGAAAAAGATTACCGGCACCCCCGCAGCCTGCGCCTTGTCGATGATCACCGCCGCCGCCGTGCGGTCCACGATGTTGACGCAGATCACGTCATATCCCCTCTCCAGGAAGCGGTCCACCTGCTCATTCTGACTGGTCTGGCTTTCCTTGCCGTCGGTGATATATAAGTTGATTTTGCAGTTCTGCGCCTGTTCTTTCTCCAGGGCTACCCGCTGCAATTCTCTGGTCACGGTCTCAATGAACGTGTCCTCCTGCTGATACAGCGCCACGCCGATCCGAAGCGTTTGCTCGGCTTCCCCGCCTGTATGACAGGCAGAAAGCGTCATCAGCAGAGACAGTGCGGCGATCAGACAACCGATCCTTTTCATCCGTCCTCTCTCCTTCCTGTCTCAGGTCACAGGGAACAGCAGCTTCTGATTATCGCTGCTGTACATCGTTTCCTGCCGGACGACGGAAAAGCCCACAGATGCGGCCCCCGTCCAGCTTTCATGCCGGGCCAGCTTTGCCGCAGCCTCCACTGCCAGATACCCGGCAGAGAACACGTTGACCGCCGCAATGGCCGTCACTCGGCCCTTTTCCAGCGCAGCGGCGATGCCGGCGGTGGAGCCGCAGCCGTAGAGCAGCGGGAAGGCTTCCTCTCCCCGTGACAGCTCCGCCATTTCCGTCAGCGCCGCCGCTTCAAAGGCGATCACGGCCTTCGGGCGCTCGATCCGCAAAATATTGGCGAAGGCTGTACTGTCGGAGGTCCACCGGTAAATACGCACCTGCCGGCCCTTTTCTTCCAAAAGCGCCTTAGCCGCTTCCATACGCTCCCGCACGCCGTTGTCCCCGGGCAGGCTGTCCAGCAGCAGCACCGTGCCGCCGAAGGGCACACCGTTCAGCGCCGCTTTCCCAAGCGCCTCGCCAAGGGCCTGATGATCCATACTGATAGAGGCATCGGCTCCCCACGCAGTCATATCGCTCTCCACCGTCACAAGGGTCGTCTTTCCTTCGGCGGCGGACACCGCCTCGCCCAGCGCCTCCCGGTCCGCCGGTACCAGCAGAACAGCCGGAGCCGCTCCCGACACCTCATGTTCCAGCAACTGCACCTGTTCAACGGCACTGTTGTCCTCCGCCGGGGTCAGGAAGCGCAGCTCCACGTTCAGATCCTTGGCCGCCTGCTCCATGCCCTTTCGCATGGCGGAAACATTGCCGTCTCCATCCCGCAGAATAACGGACATTTCCAACAGGGCTGGCTGGTGATGCTTATCGCCGGGAGCGAAGGCCAGCAGCCAGAACAGCACACTCAATCCAATCAAGGGAAGCACCAGTTGCAATAATACTTTCCGGCTCACCGCTCCCCCTCCTTCCGGTACTTCCGGGCGTCCTCTTCCTCCAAGACAGGCAGGCAGATCCGCACCACCGTCCCGTTATCCGGCTCGCTGCGGATGGTCAGGCCATAAGCGCTGCCAAAGGTCAGCTGGATCCGCTGGTGAACATTGCGGAAGCCGATACCGGAGCCCTTTGCCTTCGGGACACTCACATCCCTGGTGGGCTTCAAAAGCTGCTCCACGATTTCCTCCGACATACCCGGCCCGTTGTCCTCCACCTCGATGACCACCGTTTCTCCCTCGCGGAAGGCCCGGATGTGGATCTCGCCGTCACCGTCGGCATACTCCATGCCGTGATAGATAGCGTTTTCCAGAATCGGCTGGATGATGAGCTTGATGGTATACAGCTTCTCCACCCCCGGCTCCACGGAAATGTCGGCAGAGAACTTATTCTTATAGCGCATTTTCTGGATGGTCAGATAGTTCCGGGCATGCTCGATCTCGTCCCCGATGGGAATGATGTTGCTGCCCTTGCTGAGAGAGATCCGGAAAAACCGGGCCAGCGCCGTCAGCATGACCACAGCCTCCTGGGTCCGGCCGTTCTCCGTCATCCACACCACGCTGTCCAGGGTGTTGTACAGGAAGTGCGGATTGATCTGGGATTGCAGCACGTCCAGCTCGCTGCGGCGCTTTTCCTCCTCCTGATGGAGAACATCCTCCATCAGGTGCCGCATGGTGGAGATCATGGATTGCACAGAATGGCTCAGATGCTCCACCTCATAGGGGCCGTCCACATTGAAGTCAACGGACTCCACGCCCCTTTCCAGCTCTCTCACCGCATGATCCAGCTTTTTCATAGGTGCGGTGATCCACTCCGAAAGCCGCAGGTTCACGAATACCAGCAGGAAGATGGAGAAGGACACTATAAACAGGGCAAACAGCAAAAGCTGACTGTAATTGTCCCGCAGCGTCTCCGCCGGCACCACGCCCACCAGCTTCCAGCCGGTGTAGCCCACCGTTTTCACCGTCACCTGCCGGCGCTGGGACTGAAAGATCTCCGTATGCGTCCCGTCGGAATACCCGGCGGCCGTCAGGTTGTTTTCCTCCTGCAAGCCCGCATAGAGAAGCTGCTGACGGGGGTGGTAGATGATCTCTCCGTTTCCGTCGATCAGGTAGAGATAACCCTGCCCGTCGAAAAAGGATACATCCTTGCAGATCTGCTCAATGCCGCTGAAGTTCATATCCACCAGCAGCACGCCGCTTTGGATCACGCCGCCCCGGGTCAACTCCACATGGCGGCTGAGGGACACCACCCAATGATACCGCGCGTCGGGGTCCTCAAACAGGTGCTGCACATGAGGCGTGGAAAAATGCAGGTTTTCAATGCGCTCCATGGCGGCGGTGAACCACCCCTCACGGCTGGGCGTCACACTGTTTTTCAATTCTGTCAGGGGCGTGGCGGAGATCAGCTCGCCGTTCCCATCAAACACCGCCAGAGACACCAGTACATCCCGGTCCTTGGCGTACAGCAGCTTCAAAGCATCACGCAGCTCCTGCGCCGTATCGCTCTGCTCCAGATCCGCGCTCTTGATGACCCGGTAGTACACCGTGTCGGATACCCGCATCATGTTCCGCAGATAGCTGTCCAGATTCCAGTTCACCTGTGCCAGCACACGCTGGCTGCTCTCCGCCGCCATCTCGTTGGCGGAGGAGGAAAAGCGCAGCAGCAGCGCCATCCCCAGAAACAGCATTCCAATCACGGCCACCGCCGTAAAGGCGATGGACAGGATCAACTGAATACTGGCATGGTGATACCGCGCTTTCCACCTTGCTTTAAAGCCGGAAGGTTTCTTATCCACAGGTGGCTCCTCTCTCCGTCCGTCACTTACCCTCGCTGCGGTACTTCGTCGGTGTCACGCCGAAATGCCGCTTGAACACATAGCTGAAATAGTTGGGGTCCTCATAGCCGCACCGCTGGGCGATGAGATACGTTTTCTCCTCTGTGCCGCGGATCGCTTCCGCAGCCGCCTCCATCCGCACCGTGGTAACATAGGCTGTGAAGCTGGTCCCCGTTTCCCGTTTGAACAGCGTGGAAAAATAGGTGGAACTTAAATGCAGATACGCGCACAGCTTTTCCACCGACAGGTCGCTCTCCGCGTAATGCTGCCGGATATACTCCTTGGCCGCTTCCACCGTCTGTCCCGCCGAATCCGTCTGACGGCGGCGGATCAGCGTGCGGAGCCGCAGATAGCGCTCCGCACACCAGCCCTCCAGTTCCTCCAGACTGGGCAGCGCGGAGTCCTGAATGGGTAAGGAAAAGCCCGTGCCGAAAACCTCCTCCACGCCCACGCCGGAGCGCCGGGTCATTTTCATCAGGTGCGTCACCAGTTCCATAAGGAACAGGTTGTACTGTCCGGCGGAGGGGTTCGCCTCCCGGATCTTGCCCGCCAGAGCCGCCGCCGCGTCCCGGACCTCCTGTTCGCTGCCCAGTCTCACCGCCGCAGTCAGGGTCCGCTCGTCCGCTTCTTCAAAGGTGAGCACCTGACCGCCGTCCGGCTCCAGGTCTCCGATGTAGATGACCTGTCCCCGGCCCACCATGGAACGGTATTCCAGCGCCGTTCTCGCTTCAGCTGCGGACCGCGCCATCCCGGAAAGCTCTTTGCAGGGTGCGCCCACGCCCACCGTCAGCGTCAGGCCCAGATAGGATGCCGCCAATGTACAGACTCGGTCCAGCACGCGGATCAGGTCATAGATGGTAAACGATTCTGTCAGGCTGACGATCACCGCTACCCAGTCGTTATACAGGGTGAGGCGGCACCGATCCGCCGTCAGGGATTCCTCCAGCAGCTTTTGGACGGACAATGTGGACAGGGCGTCTCTCCGGTCGCTGCCGATGTAGGCAAGGCCCACCGCCCATTCCTCGCCCTGAAGGTCGATGTCCAGACGCGCCGCCCGCTCCCGCTCCGTTCCCGGCTCGATGTGCCCGTCCAGCAGATTGGCGTAGAACAACTCCCGCAAAACAGGCAGGTTTTCCGTATAGCGGCTGCGGAGAAGCTCCACGTTCCGCCGTTCCGCCCGCTCCTGGTCCAGCTGGTCCTTCAGCCGCCGCAGCACGGCGGACAGTTCATCGGCGTTGATGGGCTTCAAAATGTACTCCACCACGTTCATCTGGATGGCCTGCTTGGCGTACTCGAATGCATCAAAGCCGGAAAAGACCACGAACCGGGCCGCCGGGAGCCGGTCTGTCAAAATGCGGCACAGCTCCAGTCCGTCCATAAACGGCATCTTGATGTCCGTCAGGATCACGTCAGGCCGCAGACTCTCCGCCAGTTCCAAAGCGTCCTGACCGTTGGCGGCCTCCCCCACCAGAGAGAAGCCCAGCCCCAGCCAGTCCATCTTCCGGCTGATACCCTCGCGGATATCCTCCTCGTCATCTACCAACAGCACCCGGTACAGTTCCATGGCTCCGACCTTCTTTCTTGTCTATGGTACCCCGCCGCCCGGTCCTCCGGCTTTGCCGAATGGAAAAGCAGCGATCCGATAGCAGCCTCTTTTGCGGCTATTATACCACGAAGTGAAGCGAAGCGAAACGGTATGTCCATGTTTTTCGAGTTCAAGGGGTAGTCCGAACGTGAATTGGCTGGATTGCAGGAAAAACGGCGGTTTTTGCCGCCGTTTCGCCGCAAAAAGTTCCAGATAAAGCAAAGATGGCTCGCAAAGGCGGGCCATCTTTGTCGCAGATCATTTTTTCACAAGGTATTTCCGCATATCCAGTGCGCAGGCAAACAGGATGATAGCGCCCTTGATGAGGTATTGCAGATCCTGCGGCACACCCACCATGGTCAGACCCACGAAGATCAGCCGCAGCATGACAACGCCGATAACGATACCTCTGATCTTACCGATGCCGCCCACGAAGGACACGCCGCCGATGACGCAGGCCGCGATTGCGTCCAACTCATAGTTCAGGCCGGTGTTGGCCGTGTTGGAGCCGATACGTGCGCCCTCGATGAAGCCGGTAAAACCATACATAGCGCCGGCCAGGGCGAAAACGCCCACCGTCACGCCGAACACATTGACGCCGGAAACTCTGGCGGCCTCCTCGTTGGAGCCGAGAGCGAACATATTCTTGCCGAAGGTGGTCTTGTTCCACACGAACCACATGACCGCCGTCAGCACAATGGCGAACAGCACATAGTTGGGGATGGGGGTGCCGCCGATGCTGAACAGGCTGCCCTTGACAAAGCCGGTGTAGGACGGGTCAAGGTTGGAGATAGCCATGCCCTTGTTGTTGCCCTGCTGGACATACAAAAGCAGCACGGTGTAGAGGATCAGCTGGGTGCCCAGCGTCACGATGAAGGGGTGCAGCTTGAATTTCGCCACGAAAAAGCCGTTGAAGCAGCCGATCGCCGCGCCGATGAGCATGGCAAGCACAATGACCACGGGAATGGGCAGAGTACCGATCTGCGGCCACATCTTGTTGGCCATGTTAGCGGCGTTCTGCAGCAGAGATGCAGAGATACAGGCGGTGATGCCCACGGCACGGCCTGCGGACAGGTCGGTACCGGTCAGCACGATACAGCCGCCGATGCCCAATGCGGCAGGCAGATAGGCCGCCGTCTGGGAGAGGATGTTGATGAGTGATGCGGGTTTGATGAAGTTGGGGTTCTTGATGGCGATGTAAACGACCGCAATGGCCATGATGATGAGCAATGCGTTATTTAAAAGGATGTCTCCCACCCGCTGGGCCGTCCACGGCTGCCGGACACGGGCTTCCTGTACGTTCGTTTCTTGATTCACAGTGCGCTCCTCCTTACACATATTTGGCTGCCAGCGTCAGGATCTCCTCCTGGCTGGTGTTCCGGGCATCCACCTCACCGGCCAGAACGCCGCCGGACATGACCAGAATACGGTCACAAATGCCCAACAGCTCCGGCATTTCGGAGGACACCATGATGACACCCTTCTCCTCCTTTGCAAGGTCGAGGATCAGCTGGTAGATCTCGTATTTCGCACCCACGTCGATACCGCGGGTCGGCTCGTCCAGCAGCAGGACCTCAGGCTTGGTCAGAAGCCAGCGGCCGATAATGACCTTCTGCTGGTTTCCGCCGGAGAGCGAGCGGATCTGTGTGGATTGACTGGGCGTTTTGATGTGCATGGCCTGGATCGCCCAGTCGGCATCTTCTTTCATTTTCTTTTCGCTGAGGCAGAAACCGCCTGCCAGATAGCTTTTCAGGTTAGAAATGACGGTGTTTTCCTTGATGTCACGGATCCCGAAGATACCCGTGGCCCGGCGTTCCTCCGTCAGCAGGGCGAAGCCGTTTTTAATGGCTTCCCGGGGGGTCTTGTTCTTGATCTCCTTACCGTGGAGGCGGATGGTGCCGCTCTCCTTGGTCATGGCGCCGAACAGATTCTCCAGCACCTCCGTGCGTCCGGAGCCGTCCAGTCCGGCGATGCCCAGCACCTCGCCCTTGCGCAGCTGGAAGCTGGCGTCCTTCAGGCGGGTGTATTTGCCCGCCAGATGCTCCACTTCCAGAATCACCTCGCCGGGCTTATTGTCCTTGGGCGGGAAACGGTTGGTCAGCTCGCGGCCCACCATCAGCTTGATGATCTCCTCCATGGTCAGGTCCTTTGCGTGGCGCGTTGCCACCCACTGACCGTCACGCATGATGGTGACCTCGTCACTGATGCGGAGGATCTCGTCCATCTTGTGGCTGATGTAAATAATGCCGCAGCCCCGCTCCTTCAGCATATTGATGATGCGGAACAGGTGCTCGACCTCCGCCTCCGTCAGAGAGGAGGTAGGCTCATCGAATACGATGATCTTCGCGTTGTAGCTGACCGCCTTGGCGATCTCCACCATCTGCCGCTGGGAAACGGGCAGGGTGGACATGATGGCCTTGGGGTCCACATGGACATCCAGCTCCTCAAAGATCTCCCAGGTGCGCTTGCGCATGACAGACTCGCTGACCATGAGACCCGCCACCTTGGGATAGCGGCCCAGCCACAGGTTATCCATGACGCTGCGGGTCAGGGCCTGGTTCAGTTCCTGATGGACCATGGCCACGCCGTTTTCCAGCGCCTCTTTTGAACTTTTGAAATCAACTTCCTTACCGTCCAGAACGATGGTACCTGCATTCTTGGCATAAATGCCAAACAGACATTTCATCAGGGTGGACTTTCCTGCGCCGTTCTCACCCATCAGAGCGTGGACGGTGCCGGGCCGGACGGTAAGGGAAACGCCATCCAGCGCCTTGACACCAGGGAATTCCTTTGTGATATTCCGCATTTCCAGCAATGCCGGCTGCTCCATATTGCGTTTACCTCCTATCTGCGTGATTCCCGCGGCAGACCCCTTACGGCACGTTCCGTCCGTCCCGGGGTTCGTTCCACTGCGGGTTGAAAAGCGGCCCGAACCGGAACCGCTTGAATTGTAAAGCGGGGCTGTCGACCCGACAGCCCCGCTTATCCTTACTGTTTAATGGGGCGAGAGAAGCGATGGTCTGGCTTATTCGCCGGTGTAGGTAGCGTAAGGCACACGGATCTTGGCAACGCCCTCGTCCACGTTGAAGGAAGAGGTGTTATCCATCAGCTCGCCGCCGCCCTGAACACTGCTGACCAGGTTCAGAATGGTGGAAGCCATGCCCTCGGCATCCTGCTTGATGGTGCCGGTCATCTTGCCCTCGTTGATGAGTTGCTTGGCAGAATCGGTAGCGTCAACGCCGAACACGGGGATGGTCTTGCCGTCGCCGGTGTTGTAGCCGGCGCCCTGCAGAGCAGAGACAGCGCCCTCGGCCATGCCGTCATTGTTGCAGATGATCAGCTCGACCATGTTGCCGTTAGCCTCGGAATACTCGGGGAGGATGGTGGCCATGTAGTCGTTAGCAGCCTGAGCGGACCACTTGCCGCCCTGATCGACCAGGTACTTATCGGTAGCGGAAGCGTTGTAGTAAGCCAGTTCGGGCTTGCCAGCGGCAGTCAGGACAGCGTTGGCGTCCTCCACGCCGAACTGAGTACGGGCCTCAGCCTCAGCGTTGCCTTCCTGGCCCTTGAACATCACGTAGGAGATGACGCCGTCGCCGTTCAGGTCCACGGTGTCATAGTTCTCCAGCAGATACTCGCCGACCATCTGGCCCTGCATGTGACCGGCCTCGGGAGCGTTGGTGCCGACGAAGGCGCACTTCTCATAGCTGTTCACAACATCGTCAGAAACCTCACGGTTGAAGAAGATGATGGGGATACCGGCGGTCTTAGCGGCCTCAACAGCGTTCTGAGCGGCATCGGGAGAGGAAGTCTCAACGATGTTGACGATCAGCAGGTTGGCGCCGTTGGAGATGGCGGTGTTGATCTGGTCGGTCTGCTGGGCCTGGTTGCCAGCACCGTCATAGTTGGTGTAGTTCACGCCCATAGCCTTGAGCTGCTCATCCATGGAGCTGCGGACGCTGGAGATGTACACGTCAGAGTAGTCATAGTAGAACACGCCCACGTTCAGCGCGGCGGTCTCCGTGTTCTCAGTGCCAGAGGTAGAGGGCTGCTCCGTGGTCTTGCTGCCGCAGCCGGCCAACAGGCCCAGCATCATGACAGCAGACAGGAGAATTGCAAGTGTCTTTTTCATCTTAGTTCCTCCTCAAGATCATTGATCATCCGTTCAAGGCGGTCAGGCCGCCTTGCCGTTATGATGCTATTGTATCGGCTCCCTTTTGAAAAAGCGATAGAAAAAACTTCGCTGATATAGGAAAAAACTCATGGACTTCTTGGTATTTTCATAGAATTTTCGGCGTAATCGATTGCGGCAATTGTAAAAAATCCCAATCAACATGTTTCGACACGGGCGTTTCCAAGCCCGCAGGCCTATACCCCACTCCCGCAAATGAAGAAACAGCCGCCTTCATTGAGAAAACGGCTGCTTAACATATTGAAAAAGCTCTTTCTGCCCACTGCGGAAAGCTCACTGCTCTATTGACAGGCTCTCAGGTATTGTCCCGGCTGATAGGTTCCCGGACCAGCAGCCGCAGCAGCGCCTTGCCGTTGAAGGGAACCAGTGGATAGAGATACCCTTTCCCAACCAGCGGCTTTGTGGTGCACAGCAGGACGAAGATCCCCACCACGCCCAGACAAAACCCCCAGACATCAAAGGCCGCCGTCACCAACAGCAGCGCCACCCGCAGCAGCTTGAAAGCGTAGCCCAGCTCGTAGCTGGGCTGGGCGAACCCCGCCACGGACACGAAGGCCATATACACCAGCACCTCCGGCCCCAGCCATCCGGCCTGCACGGCAAAATCCCCCAGAACCAAGGCTCCCAGCATGGAAAAGGAATTGGAAAGACTGTCCGGTGTGTTCAGGGACGCCAGCTTTAATACGTCGATGAGAAATTCCACCACCAGAAGCTGACTCAGCAGGCTCAAAGACACCGGCTCCGGGGAAGACAGGAAGTTCAGCCACCCCGGCAAACGGTTCGGTTCGCTGACCATGAGATACCACGCCGGGGTAATAAATAAAGAAAGGAGAAATACCGTTACCCGCAGGACCCGGAGATAGGTGCCAACCAGCGGCGGGAAGTAATAGTCGTTGGATTCCTGTGTGAAATCGAAAAAACCGGTGGGCAAAATCATCACAGAGGGGGAATTGTCCACCATCAGGACGATGCTCCCCTCCATGATGCTGGCCGCCGCCGCGTCGGGCCGCTCTGTATAGCGCACTTTCGGAAACGGATTGTACCATTGTTTAGGCCGAATGGCCTCTGCCAGACTTTCCTGGGCCATGGAGAGGGAGCGGACATCCAGTCCCAGCAGCTTGCCCCGGAGCTTCCGCAGCAGGTCCTGATCCACCTTGTCATCCAGATAGCAGAGGACCGCGTCATTATGGGTGCGGGAACCAACCTTGTGCCCCTCCATAGTGAGGTGCGGGTCCCGGATGCGGCGGCGCAGCAGCGCCATATTGGGCACCACTGCCTCTACAAAGCCGTCGTGGCTGCCCCGGAGCACCTTGCCGTCCGGCGGCTCGTGTACGCTCCGGCTGGGGTAGCCCTTGGCGTCCATCAGCGCCACCCCCGCCAGTCCCTCCACCGCCAGCAGGGATTTTCCCAAAAATACGGAGGTCACGGCGTCGGATATGTCAAAGGTGACGTTGGATTCTGAAAAGGTAATATACCGATCCAGAAAGTCCTGCATTTCGGTGAGACCCACCACGTTTTCCGGCTTCAGTGTCAGCCAGAAGGCCCCCATCCGCTCAAGGATGCTGTCGCTGCCAAAGCCGTCCACCACCCACAGCCGGGCCCGCCGTCCGCCGATCAGGTAATCCCGGCTCACCATGTCGCAGCTGCGGCCCACGCCTAAAAGGCCGTCCAGCACCCGGACGTTTTCCCGGTAATCATTCGAGATTTTTTCCATGCGATCCCTCCGTTTCTGGAGGTAGTATGTGCCGGGAATCAAATTTTATGGCAAAAAGGAACAGACCCGCAAAGGTCTGTTCCTTTTACACTTTATAATGTTATGCCTTCTTCGGACGGACGGCCCGGAAAATCAGGCCAATAACCAGCCCCAGGATCGCGGGGCAGATCCAGCCCAGGCCGATGGTGGCAAAGGGCAGCGCCTTGCCCACAGTGTCGACCAAGCCATTCACATGGAGCACCGCACGGAGATGATCCGGCAGCGTCCGCAGCAGATCGTAGAAAGCCGCCACCAGAGTCAGGCCGGTGACCCAGGCGTACACAGCCCGGTCATGGTCAAAGAAGTGGCCCAGCAGCGCCAGCAGGATCAGGGTGATGGCCAGGGGATACAGGAACATCAGCACCGGCACAGCGTAGGTGATGATGGCGGTCAGGCCCACGTTGGCCAGCAGGAAGGAAATGCCCGTGAACACGAACACCCAATTCCGATAGGACAGGCCCTTGGGGAACATCCCCACGAAGGTCTCCGCGCAGCTGGTGATAAGGCCCACCGCCGTTTTCAGGCAGGCCAGCGTCACGGTGGCAGCCAGCACCAACAAGCCCGCCTTGCCCAGATAGTGCTGGGCGATCTGTGCCAGCGCCGTGCCGCCGTTGGGAGCGGCTTCCAGCGCGCCCCGGCTCCAGACACCCATCAGCGTCACCAGCAGATAGATCACGCCCATCAGCAGGCAGCTAAGAATACCGGAGCGGACGGTGGTCATGGCCACGGATTCCGCCTTTTCCACACCCAAACCCTGGATCACCTGCACTACCACGATACCGAAGGCAAGGCTTGCCAGGGCGTCCATGGTGTTATAGCCCTCCAGAAAGCCGGTGAAGAAGGGCTGTGCGGCATAAGCCCCCTGAGGCTCCACCGCGCCGATGCTGGTGGTGGGATGCAGGATCGTCACGAATACCATGATCGCCAGGAACACCAAGAAGCAGGGAGTCAGGACCTTGCCCACATAAGTGAGGATCTTGCCCGGCCGCAGAGAAAGGACCAACGTCACAGCGAAAAACAGCAGAGAGAACAGCAGCAGGTAGAGCCAGCTTTTGTCATCGTGGGGCAGGATCTGCTCCAGACCCACGGTGAAGGAAGTCGTTGCGCACCGGGGAATGGCGAAAAACGGCCCGATGGTCAGATAAAGGGCGCAGGTAAAAAAGAACGCATAGGGACGGCCCACCTTATGGCTGAGGTCAAAAAGGCCGTTGCTGCGGCTGATGCCCAGAGCGGCCACGCCCAGCAGAGGCAGACCCACGCCGGTGATCAGGAAGCCAAGAACGGCCGCCCACATGTTCCGTCCGGCCACCTGTCCCATATAAACCGGGAAAATCAGGTTTCCTGCGCCGAAGAACATGCCGAACAGCATACTGGCCACATAGATGTATTCTTTAAAACTCAGTTTTTGCTTCATGGATCGATTTCTCCTCCTCGTGTTTCTTCCCTCAGAACACTGTAAACCCTAAAACAGCTCTGCCGGTCAGGAAGTCGCTTTGCCGCCTTCCGTTCGACAGCAATCGCTTCATTATAGCATCTGAATAGCTGAAAGGCAACTAAAAACACATATTTTAACGTATTTCAACGGACTGCTTGCGCTTCTTTGATTCATATGCTATCATAAGTTAGATCTATCTAACTTCTATAAAGGAGTATTCTATGCGTTTTTCCACTTCTGCTTTCGCGCCCGCCTGCGCATCCCCCAACCCCAGCGAGGCCGATCCTCTGCGCCTCTATCCGGACGCCTCCGGCGGTGAAGCCGCTGTGACCCGGTACCGGGTATTCCCCGGTATGGAGCTGGACTACCGGGATGTTCATGCCCGTGCCTGCCGGGAACTGCGGGATGGTTCCGGGGAACGGCTGGAGATTCATCATTGTCTGGAGGGGCGGGTGGAATACCGGCAAAACGGCCGCTATTTCTATCTGTCTCCGGGAGATCTGGCGGTAGCCCGCACCTCTTCCCTGCCTCCTGACAGCCGCTTCCCCACCGGTCATTACCACGGAATCACCGTCACCATTGATCCCGCTGCCGCACCGGAGTGCCTTTCCTGTATTCTCAGCGATGTGGAAGTGCGGCCGGCCACCCTGATGGAAAAGCTGTGCCCCGGCAGGACGGTTTTCACCGCCCGGTCCTCCCGGCGGGTAAAGCACGTGTTTTCTGAGTTGTACGCCGTCCCGGAGGACATCCGCAAGGGATATTTTAAGGTAAAGCTTCTGGAACTCCTCCTGTTTCTCAGCACCCTGTCCCCGGAGGATGGGCAGACTCCCCACGGCTGCACCGCCGCACAGGTCACTCTGGCGGAGCAGGTCAAGGCCTGTCTGTTGGCGGAGTCGGACCGGACCTTGACCCTCAAAAGCTTATCCCAGCAGTTCAACGTCTCCGAGGCGCAGATCAAAAGCAGCTTCACCGGAGTCTACGGTATGTCTCCGGCATCCTACGCCCGCTCACAGCGGATGCACGGCGCGGCAGCGCTACTACGGGAAACCGACCGGACGGTGCTGGACATCGCCTGTCAGTTCGGCTATGACAATGCCAGCAAATTTGCCAGGGCCTTCCGGGATGTGATCGGCGTTTCTCCCCGGGAGTACCGGGCCGGTGCGGAATATGACAGCTGCGCGCCCCGGTTGGGCGAAAAACCGGTTTCCCTCTCGGATGCTGACGCGGAAAGGCGGATTTGACCATAATCATACAGGAGCGGAAGTCTGACATGGACTTCCGCTTCTTCTGTTCAGGATTATTTTGCCACATTCACTGTTTTGGAGCCGTACCCGACGTTTTGGAGCGGATACGGCTCCAAGCTTTTGATAAGATACAGTCACAGGGGTCAAGCTTCACTTTTTCTCCCCCCAGCAGTTAAGGTTATCTAACCGCAATCATCACCGCACAGGCGGACGCTTCTCACACCGGCGTGCCGCTTGTGCCGTGAGAACCGCCGTTAGCAGTCCGAGCAAGCAAGGAGGTCACGGTATGTCTGAGGAAAATCTGGTGCGGCAATGCGCACCGACTCTGGCCGGGATCAAAACCGGCACCATCTTCCCCGCGCCGTTCACCTCTCTGGCAGAGCTGACGGCGGAGATCCGGGAGTTGAATCGAATTCTGGTCCCAAAGGGCCTGCGGCTGCTGCCTCTGCGCTATCAGGACCACACCGCGCTGCTGTACCTCTACCGTCCCGCTGAGCTGCGGGAGGACCTGAAGGACCAGTTGGCGGAAGCATTGCTGGCAGATGCCGGGTATTCCGGTAAAAGCAGTGAGCAGTGCGTGGCCTATCTGGCCAAGCGCTTCCGCTCCGGGGGCGAATTTCCCCACGAGGTAGGGCTGTTTCTCAGCTATCCGCCTCAGGATGTGCGGGGCTTCATCGAAAATCACGCCGTCAATTACAAGTGCGCCGGTCTCTGGAAGGTTTACGGTGACGAGGCGCTGGCCCGGCGGCTGTTTGATAAGTTCCGCAAATGCACCGATATCTACTGCGCCCTCTGGCGTGCCGGTTCCGGCATTGACCAGTTGGCCGTCGCAGTCTGATATACCAACGGTCAATGACCGATCCCGCAAGAAAGGAGATTTTTACGATGAAGAAAACCGCAGTGATTTATTGGAGCGGCACCGGCAACACCAAGCAGATGGCGGAGGCCGTTCTGGAAGGCATGAAGAGTGCCGGAGCCGAAGCCGCCCTGTTAGAAGCCGCACAGGTGGACGCTTCCACCTTCAGCGGCGTGGATGCCGTGGCCTTCGGATGCCCCGCTATGGGTTCTGAGGTACTGGAGGAAATGGAGTTTGAGCCCATGTTCTCCGCCTGCAAGAGCCATTTAAGCGGCAAGAAGGTAGCTCTGTTCGGTTCCTACGGCTGGGGCGACGGCGAATGGATGCGGTCCTGGGAAAAGGACTGTGATGACGCCGGAATCAATTTGGTCTGTGAGAGTGTCATCTGTCAGGAAGCCCCTGACGGCGATACACTGGAAGCCTGCCGCGCCATGGGCAAGCTGCTGGCAGAATAAGCCCCTTCAACACACCTCTATTTTTATATCTTTCCTTATTTCCTAATCTTTCCTGAAACCTTATCTTCCTATTTTTATCTTTCCTATCTTTCCTTTTTCCCCGCCGGAGATCCGCAGGTCTCCGCTGCACTCCGGACCGGATGGGGCCGGTCCGGAGTGCAAATGCCATTTTGTCTTAATTAAAAAAAACAGGCCGGGACTGCTGACAGCGTCCCGGTCTGTTCCCGTATCTCATACTCTGTTTTACTATGCCGGTTCAAAGTATAGCTGATATTTGCACAAAACAGTTTTTGCTGACCCTGCCGATTTTCTGCGGTTTTTCCAAAAATAATTTTCCCCGTTGACAGGGGCGGACAACAGTGCTACGCTATGCCCATCGAAAACGGAACCGGAACACCGGTGACAGAAAGGAGACGCACCAACATGATCGTAACTCGCTTTGGTATGATGATGTGCATGATGGACATGGGGATGATGACCATGCCCAAGCCTTTGTGCGCCTCCGCGAAAAACCTCTCCTGTGTGTAACAGTTATGCTGTTCAGAAGGGCGGAAAGCGGTGACGCTTTCCGCCCTCTTTATTTTCGCAGCAACGAAAGAAGGATATTATGATCAAGCTGGAACATATCAGCAAGACCTTTGGAGATACCGGCGATGGGGTCCATGCCGTCAAGGACGTCTCCCTCGAGATCGGAGACGGCGAGATCTTCGGCATTATCGGCTTCTCCGGTGCGGGAAAGTCCACGCTGGTCCGCTGCATCAACCTTTTAGAACGGCCCACCAGCGGCAGCATCACCGTCAACGGTCAGAAGCTGACGTGGATGGAAAAGCAGGCGGACGGCAAGTCCTGTATGCGTACCGTCTCCCCCCAAGAGCTGCGGCAGGCCCGGAAAAAGATCAGCATGATCTTCCAGGGCTTCAACCTGCTGATGCAGCGGACCTGTCTGAAAAATGTCTGCTTCCCCATGGAGCTTTCCGGTGTACCCAAGGCCCAGGCTGAGAAAAAGGCGCTGGAACTGCTGGATCTGGTGGGTCTGAAGGAAAAGGCAAGTGCCTATCCCGCCCAGCTCTCCGGCGGCCAGAAGCAGCGGGTGGCCATCGCCCGGGCGCTGGCCACGGACCCGAAGGTGCTTCTCTGCGATGAGGCCACCTCCGCTCTGGACCCCACCACCACCAATTCCATCCTCGCGCTTTTGAAGGAGCTGAACCAAAAACTGGGGGTCACGGTGGTCATCATCACCCACCAAATGAGCGTTATCGAGGAGATCTGCACCCGCGTCGCCATTTTAGACGGCGGCGAGGTGGCCGAGGAAGGCCGGGTGGAGGACATCTTCGCCCATCCCGCCACCGACGCGGCCCGCCGTCTGGTGTATCCCGGCGGCGTCAGCGTCAAGCAGTACCCCACCGGCACCCGGGCGGTCCGTGTTTCCTTCAACGGCGGCACAGTTTATGACCCCCTCATCGCCTCCCTTGCTATTGACTGCGGCGTGAAGGTCACGATTTTAGGTGCCGACACACGCACCATCGACGGCAAGGCCTTCGGCACCATGCTCCTGCTTTTGCCGGACGATCCAAACGAGGCCGCCAAGGCCCTGAGCTATATCCGTTCCCAACCCAATATCACCGCGGAGGAGGTGGAGTATCATGCTTGAGGTCATTTCTGAATTCTGGTCCGAATACGGCGGCATCCTGCTCACCGGCACCCGGGATACGCTGGTGATGGTGCTGATCTCCACCCTGTTCGCCTATCTGCTGGGATTGCCTCTGGGCGTTGCCCTCACCGTTACCCAGCCCCACGGCATCTGCCCCAGCAAAACCGTGAATCAGATCTTAGGCTGGATCGTCAACATCGGCCGCTCCGTGCCCTTTATCATCCTGATGGTGGCCATCATGCCCTTCACCAAGCTGGTGGTTGGCACCAAGATCGGCGTCAAGGGCGCCATCGTGCCCCTGGTGGTCTCCGCCGCCCCCTTTATCGCCCGCATGGTGGAAACCTCTCTGGCAGAGGTAGACGCCGGCGTGGTGGAGGCCGCTCAGTCCATGGGCGCATCCACCTGCCAGATCATCCGAAAGGTCTATCTGCCGGAGGCCAAGCCCTCTCTGGTATTAGGCGGTGCCATTTCCATCGTAACTATTTTGGGCTACACCGCCATTGCCGGTACCGTAGGCGCCGGCGGTCTGGGCGATATCGCCGTGCGGTACGGTCACCAGCGGTTCATCACCTCGGTGATGTGGGTAACGGTGGTCATCCTGATCATCATGGTGCAGATTGTCCAGTCCCTGTTCGGCTGGCTGTCCAAGAAGATCGACAAGCGGCTTGACACCGGCGCAGGCAAGCTCACCGCCTTCGACCTGCTCTCCCGTCTGGCCCACACCAAGTAAGTCCCCCGCATTTCATTTGTTGTTTTCATCGCCTGTCCCCCTATGTGCACAAGGGTATTCCGGCAAGCGCTTGAAATATAAAATTCATCAATTCTGATATTCATTGGAGGAAAAGAACATGAAAAACAAGATTTTTGCCACTCTGCTGGCTCTGACGCTGGCCCTGTCCCTCACCGCCTGCGGCAGCAAGTCCGATGACTCTGCCAAGGCCGACACCACCGATGACGCGCAGACCGAGCAGCCTGCGGAACCCCAGGAGACCGTCACTCTGAACGTAGCCGCCTCTCCCACCCCCCACGCCGAGATCCTGAAGCAGTGCGTACCCATTCTGGCCGAGCAGGGCATCGACCTGCAGATCCACGAGTACAGCGACTATGTGGTGCCCAATACCGCCGTGGAGGACGGCGATGAGGACGCCAACTACTTCCAGCACGTCCCTTATCTGGATGACTTCAACACCACCCGCGGCACTCATCTGGTGAGCGTCACCGGCGTCCACATCGAGCCCATGGGCATCTACGCCGGCAAGTCCGACTCTCTGGACAACCTGCCTGACGGCGCATCCGTGGCCGTCCCCAATGATGCCACCAACGAAGGCCGTGCCCTCCTGCTGCTGGAAGCTCAGGGTCTCATCAAGCTGGCTGACGACTCCAACCTCTCCTCTACCCCCAAGGACATCGTGGAGAATCCCAAGAACCTGACCTTCACCGAGGTGGAAGCCGCTACCATCCCCAGCATCGCCAGCGAGGTGGATCTTGCCGTCATCAACTCCAACTATGCGTTGGGTGCTGGCCTGAACCCCGTTGAGGACGCTCTGGCTCTGGAATCCTCCGACTCCCCCTATGTGAACGTGCTGGTCTGCAAGGAGGGCAACGAGAACAACGCCGCCATCCAGGCTCTGGCCGAGGCCCTGCACTCCGACGCCGTGAAGAACTACATCGCCGAAAACTTTGACGGTGCCGTCATCGCCGTTGACTAAATCTTCCAGCCTATATCATGAGGACCTCCGGCTCTGCCGGGGGTCCTCAGCGTATTACGCATTTTTCGCTGCCCTGCTCCGGCAAAAAGTGCAGAGTCCTCCTTCAGAAAAAGGGGTATTTGCGAGGGAAATCTTTGCTGGTTTCCTTCCGATTTTCAACACGAACCACCGTATGCGGGCTACGAGGCTCGAACTCGCTTCCCGGCATCCCGCGAATTGCGGAACGCAATTCGCAGGGACCCTACCTCACCTCTGATTAAAA
>ERZ773225.1809-NODE-1809-length-23771-cov-3.743970_pt1 | contig 23771 bp, 18 predicted proteins | sample MGYA00580993_ERZ773225 | MGnify/ENA primary metagenome ERZ773225 (study PRJEB29015, sample SAMEA2737748) | human gut metagenome | biome: human gut; feature: human-associated habitat; material: faeces | place: China | collected 2012 ...
AAAAAGTCCGATTTCTGTAGTCTCGATATTTGATTTAAATGTTCCACTTTCATACTGGCAGAGCATAAAGGTTTTTATAACTCCGTAGGCATGGTTCATGACATTATGCTTTCGCCAGTCCTGAACGGCGATCAGTTTTTTGGAGTGTACCGTACAGCCGGTTTCTTCAAAAACTTCCTTCTCGGTGTTGGATGCGATGGACTGATCCACATCGCACCATCCACCGGGGAGAGACCAGGTTCCGTTATTTTCATGGACAAGAAGGATTTTCCCATCAATAAAAACTGCCGCACGGGTATCAATTTTCGGGGTCTGATAGCCGCTTTCATTGCAGAATAACCCGTATACTTTTTCGACGGGGAGATCCGTCTTTGCAGCCATCATTTCAGCAGCAATTTTTCTTAATTCGTTGTAACGTTCTTTATCATATTTATCTTTTCCGTACTGGAGTCCCGCCTGTGCGATACTCTGAATACGGATTGCAAAGTCTAACCACTGATCGTTCATAAAAATATCCTCCTTTTCACTGGGTAAGTCATGCAGAAATATTTTTCCTTTTTGTGGACAATGATTTACTGTAGTCTGAAAATTTTTTCTTACCTGTATATCATAACACAAAGGAGGCAGTTGCGTATGGAATTAGTCTTTCAGTTCTCGTTCTATTTCTTCAATAGTAGGCATGGAACTTTTATAGTCATCAGGAATAAGATTATTAAGTTCATATTCGGAAATTCCAACAGGAATATTCACTGCACTGGTAGCATATTGAGCCAGAACATTATCTTTTGTTTTGCATATAAGTAAGCCAATTGTAGGATTATCGTTATCTGCACGTAGTATTCCGTCTGTTGCTGCAATGTAAGTTCCTAATTGCCCCATATCTCCGGGATCAAATGTCCTTGTCTTTATTTCAATTACAACATAACAGTGTTTTTGTATGTTGTAGAACAGCATATCAATAAATTGTTCAGTATCTCCGACAACAAGCCGGTATTCTCTACCGACAAAAGCAAATCCACGACCTAGTTCAAGAAGAAATTTCTGGATATTATCCATGAGTGCATCTTTCAATTCTTTTTCGTCATACCCTTCTCTAAGAGTTAGAAAATCAAAATTATATGGGTCTTTTGTGATTTCTCTGGCAAGATCGCTGCCAATATCAGGAAGCAGCTTTTCAAAATTTGTAATGGCTTTACCTTCTCTTTCATACAAGTTTGTATCGAGAAAATTTAAAAGGACGGCTCTTGACCAGTTGTTTTCATATGTCTTTTTAACAAAAAACAAAGCCTTATCTAAATTACCCTTACATTTATTAATTATCTGAATATGATGTCCCCACGGAATCATAAAAATACAATCATCAACAGCTTGTTGACATATTCGTGTGTCTGAATCGTCAACAAGTTGTTGACGATTTGAATTGTTGTATAAATCGTAAAAATATTTCATATATTTTAAATTAGTTACAGAAAATGATTTTACATCAGGTAGTGCATCCTGCAAATCAAGACTAAGATTTTTGAAAAAAGATTTTCCGTATTTGACTTCATTGTAATTCTCTGATATATCATGCCCGATAGACCAGTAAAATAACAGCATTTCTCTATTAACTTTTGTTGCAGCTTTTATCTGGCTGTTGCGGAATCTTAAAGAAACTTCTTTAATCCACTTTGAATATTCTGTATTAGTTTTAATGATTTCACTCATTGCGTGCAAACCTCCTGAACATTATAAAAACGATTTTATTCATCAGTATTATTCTTTTTAGCTCTTGTCTTATACACATTATATTGATTTTTACATTTCGGAGAGCAGAACTCATTTCCCTTTCGGCTTGCGATAAATGCTTTACCACAGTGCTTACACAATTTCATTTCACAGCTTTCATCAGTCAGCATAAAAGAAAAGCACATCTGTTACCCATTGCCATCACAACAGCAATTTCATCTTTATCTGCAACAGACCATCCGGATTCCGTACCTTTCTTGTGAAAATCAAGCTTTTCAAAAGGGTAGAAGTAAGTAAGATAATCCTCTGTTGAAAGAGTTTCTTCTTTTATAAAGTGGTTTTTAGGAAGATATACGGATTCATATGTAACAAACTGTACCGTTGTCGGCAGTGCTGTCATAAAACCAAGGAATCCATAAGCAGATACAAAATCAAGAACCATCTGTTGCAATATATCATTATCTGCTTTATGCATAGTCATAAGATCAATATTAACCGCATCAAGGACAAGTGCATTGGCATCCTGCATTGGGCGGTACATCTGAGGTTTTGCATTTCCTGAAACTACTATATATAAAGTGCGATCATCAGCAGTGCGATATTCATAGCTGCTATATTTTACTCAAAGGGCACTTGTGTGTTCAAACAGATTTTTCATTCTCTGTTCCTCCAATCTGTTCATTACTTAGTAAATGTAATCTTATATATAGAATCCTCAGAACAGTCCATGGGTCAGGCAATAATCGTAAATGCCATCCTCGGCAACATCCTTGCAGATTTCATCGGCAACTTCTTTTAGCTGAGGGGAAGCATTTCCCATGGCAACACCTGTTCCTACAGAGAGGAGCATTTCAATATCATTGTTCCCGTCACCAAAGGCGAGGGCTTCGGATTTGTCTAAATGGTAGTATTCCAGTACTTTCTGGATGCCGATGCCCTTACCGCCATTGGCGGGAATGATATCAACTGCACGATCCCACCAGGCAGCAATCTTTGCACCATCTACGTCTTTTAAAATGGCAGAATAGTCGGTTTCGCGACAACCGAGCAGAAGCTGATAAACTTCTTCGTTGGAAACCTGCTCAAAATCTTTCGCAACTGTTAATTGTAAATGAGCAATCGAGTAATAATCCGACAGATCAATGTCAAATCCATTGGCAGCCAGCCGGCTTTTAGTGGCAACAGAGACCGGACGTCCGAGACTGTCGGCATTGCGGATGAGCTTTTGAACATCATCCGGGCTGATCGGATTGCTGAAGATCGTTTCTGTGTCGTTGTAGCACAGAGAACCATTGAAAGTCAGGAATGTATCAAATTCAATCCCACTGAAATGGGGAAGGCTGACCGGGGTTCGCCCGGTTGCAATGCAGAGCCTGATTCCGTTTGCTTTCAGGCGGTTCAGTGCTTCAACTGTCTTTTCAGAAAGTTCTTTCGCCCGCAGTCTGAGCAGTGTACCGTCAATATCAAAGAAAATGATCTTAATTTTTCCCATAAAATTCTCCTGTATTATGAATGTTATTCTTCTTCTTTATCATTATAACGTAATCCGTCCGTGATAACTATGACAGTTCTGCATATTTCTATCAAAATCGTGCCGGAAAAATTGTTATTACCTTAGTAGAGCATAAAAAGTTATCCATAACTCATCGACAAAAAAGTCGAGTTATGGACAAAAAACAAGAGAGGATTGCCTATGAAGAATAAATTACAAAAACATTTTCCGATGATTCGGACGAAAGGAGAAGCACTTGAAGCGATAAAAAATAATAAAAAGCTCTGGGGAATTTTTTGCAGTTGGAAAGAAGAATACCAGCAGGAATACCTGGATGTCTGCACTGGGGTCAGGGGACTGAAACTTCTGTATGATACCTATTTTAAAGCACTTATCATTTTATAAAAACAATTGCACCATACATTTTCAAATAAAAACATCTTGGGCTGTAGTTTTTCCAAAAACGTTGCATAATGATAAAATAACGTTCCTCTTGCATCTTCCAATCCAAGTTTTTTACCGGCATAGGAAAAAGCTTGACAAGGTGCTCCACCGGATAATAAATCTAATTCACCTTTTCTAACAGAAAAATATTCCTCTAAATCAAGACCAGATATTTCTGCCACATCACCTTCAATAACATTCCAATTTGGTCTATTCTTTCTCAATGTTGCACAAGCATCTGCGTTGAACTCATTTAATGCCAGTGTTTTAAAACCTGCTTTCTCTATTCCCAATGCAAGACCACCTGCACCTGCAAATAATTCAATCGTTGTAAACATATAATCTCTCCGTTTTTATTTTTTAGGTCTGATCCTACTCTTTATCGATCAACTCATCACTGATATTAAAATCAATTCCTTGAGCTTTACAAAACTCATCTATCAATTTCATAGTCTTAAAAGTCGGTTTGCATTTTCCTGATTCCCACCGATTGACAGTTGTAAAAGAAACACCTACTGCCTGTGCAAATGCTTCCTGACTTAACAAGCTTTTCTGACGTACTTTTTTTATATCGCTGCTAAAGCTCATACTATTGCACCTCCATATCATTTCTATAGCATTATAATAGCATGGCTCGAAGATTTTCTCAATCATCCAACAATTAAAAAGGAAACCGTCACAAAATTGGCACGACTCCCTACGGCTCTTATTTTATTGCTATAATACTCAATTTATTTCTTTCATACATTATCGTCATTGCTTAATTTCCTGCCCGAATCCATACCCTAATATAGCTGTGATACAGATAATCCCTGACAGGATATGAAATACAGTTGCGGACAGCCATGTAATGAACATGACCACCAGTTGTACGATTGTCAGACTTATACGCACTGGCAATAACAGGATCCTTATAATGAGTTTTACAATTACCATGACTGTCCACCCCTTTCACTGTTTCAGATAACTGCGATAGCTGTCTATCACAGAATCTGTAACCCCGTTTTTGTACACTTTTCGGATATCAACAACTTTTTCATCTTTCAATGCTTTCAGCCAATCCAACAACTCTTTTCTGCTGCTTGCCATTTGCTTTCCTTTTCAAGTAATTCTGATGAAGTCTGTCTTTTCTGGCTTCCCGCTTCTTCATTTCTTCAATTTCTTCTGGTGTCATTTCCACCTCACCGAAATGTGGTGGTAAATATTTTCCAATAAAATTAAAATAGATTTCCACTTCCTGAGTTGTCTCAATGCTTCCTTTTCGGTCACGCTCATGAACCACAATCCTTTCTGTTCTTTAGAATACTGTCCGTCAAGAATCGCATATCGTGTAATTTTTTCGTAAGCATTTTCTTGACAAAGAATAGTTAGAGATGTATATTAAAAAAGTTCAAAAACGAACAGTTTAAAATGAAAGAAGGTGCGTTTGTGAAAAATTATTTTGCACATTGTGTTGATGTAGAAGAATTGTATGAAAATATGGTATCTCCTGTTTGTGAAAAATACGAATTGACTTATATGGAGTTTACAGTTCTTATGTTTTTAACAAATAATCCGCAATATGATACAGCTACTCAGATTGTAAAATACCGTCATCTTGCAAAATCTCATGTATCTATTTCTATTCGTTCCTTACAGGAACGAGGATTGATTTTAGGGGAACATAAGGGAGGAAATCACAGAACCATTCACTTAAGTGTGGCGGATAAAGCAAGGGACATAATTGCAGCCGGGCGTGTGGCACAAGGCAAATTTTGTGAAATAGTATTCGCAGGATTTTCAAAAGAAGAAATAGAAGCCCTACATAGGTTTACAGAGCAAGTAAACAGAAATATCAAAGAATATTTGAATGATTAGGAGAGGTTTATCGTGGAAAATAACAAGGATTTTTTAGGTACGCAGCCCGTTGGAAAATTGCTTTTTAAGTTGGCAATTCCTACGGTGATAGCACAGTTGATCAATATGTTGTATAACATTGTTGATAGGATCTTTATCGGTCATATACCGGATGCAGGCAGTCTTGCTCTGACGGGTGTCGGTGTGACCATGCCTATTATTATGATTGTGTCGGCATTTGCAGGACTTGTAAGTTCAGGAGGTGCGCCACGTGCTTCTATTTCGATGGGAAAAGGAGATATGGACAGTGCAGAGCAAACGCTTGGTGGATGTTTTCTTTTACAGGTAATTGTTTCAATCGTTCTGACAGTGGTACTTTTGCTGTTTGGAGAAAATTTGCTGTTAGCTTTTGGAGCCAGTGAAAATACGATTGAATATGCTGTTTCCTATTTGAACATATATGCGTTTGGAACATTGTTTGTGCAGCTGACATTGGGCATGAATGCATTTGTAACTGCTGAAGGGTTTACAAAGATGTCCATGGTATCCGTTGCTATCGGAGCAACTCTAAACATTGTGCTTGATCCGATTATGATTTTTGGATTAAATATGGGTGTTCGTGGTGCTGCTTTGGCAACTGTTATTTCGCAGGCAGTTTCATGTATCGTCGTTGTGACATTTTTGTGCAGTGAGAAATCAATACTTAGACTGAAACGTAAGAATCTGAATATAAAGCCCAAAGTTGTGTTCCCGTGCATTGCACTTGGAACTGCAGCATTTATTATGCAGGCGAGTGAAAGCGTTATATCCGTATGCTTTAATTCTTCCCTGCTGAAATATGGCGGAGATATTGCGGTAGGTGCAATGACGATTCTTACCAGTGTCATGCAGTTTGCAATGCTTCCTTTACAGGGAATTGCACAGGGAGCACAGCCAATTACAAGCTATAATTATGGAGCAAACAATACGGAACGTGTAAAAAAGACCTTTCGTGTTTTGTTAACAGTAAGCCTGATTTATTCTGTCACACTTTGGCTGGCGGTAATGCTTTTGCCACAATTCTTTGTAAGTATTTTTACTCCGGAGACAGCTATGATCGAGTTTGCATCAAAAGCTCTGCGTATCTATATGGCAGTCATGTTTTTATTTGGTATTCAGATTGCATGCCAGATGACCTTTACAGCTCTTGGCAATGCGATAAGTTCTATCATTGTGGCAGTTACAAGAAAATTTATTCTGCTGTTACCATTGATTTATATTATGCCACATATGGTTTCAGACAAAACCATGGGTGTTTACCTTGCAGAGCCGGTAGCAGATTTCATAGCAGTAACCTTTACTGCAATTTTGTTTTATTTCCAGTTTAGGAAAGCGATGAACAAGATTGAATCGTAGTTTATATAGTCGTTAAGGGGAAATTTTCTTCTTGGCGGCTATTTTTTTATAAAAACGTAATAAAGTAAAGGGATTGTGGCATTTTTCACAAACATTTAACTTTTCCGTACTATTTTTTGTCAAAACATCTGTCTTGTCACCTGTAAACTGCGGTGTTATAATTTACGCTGATCATAACTTATGAAAAATAAAACCCACAGAAAAGTAAAGTTTGAAAAAACAGAGAGGTGCAGATATGACGATCAAAGAAGAGATAGAGCAGTTAAAGAAAGAAAAAGATGCGGTGATCCTGGCTCATTATTATGTAAGACCTGAGATCCAGGAGATAGCAGATTACATAGGAGATTCCTTTTATCTGAGCAAGGTGGCAGTAGGTCTGAAAGAAAAGACGATTGTATTTTGCGGAGTTTCCTTTATGGGTGAGAGTGCCAAGATCCTGAACCCGGAAAAGACGGTTCTGATGCCAGATATGGCAGCAGATTGCCCGATGGCACATATGGCATCCCCTGAAACGATCGAGAAAGTGCGTGCGGAGTATGATGATCTTGCGGTAGTCTGTTATATTAATTCAACTGCAGAATTGAAACGTCATTCTGATGTATGCGTTACTTCTGCAAATGCAGTAAAGATCGTAAAGAACCTTCCGAATAAAAATATTTTCTTTATCCCGGATCGCAACCTGGCACATTATATTGCAGGACTTGTACCGGAAAAGCATTTTATTTATAATGAAGGATTCTGCATCGTACATGAGTATATGGAAGTAGAAGAAATTCAGGATGCGAAGAAAGCACACCCGGATGCAGAAGTGCTGGCACACCCGGAATGTCCGCAGGCAGTTCTGGAACTGGCAGATTATATCGGAAGTACAACCGGAATCATCAATTATGCGGGAGAGACGGATGCACAGGAGATGATCATCTGTACGGAGAGTGGTGTCCTGTATGAACTGGAGAAACGGTATCCTGAAAAGAAATTCTATTTTACAGAAACGCTTCCTGTATGCAGAAATATGAAAAAAGTGACGTTGGAAAAGATTCTTCATGTCTTAAAGACCGGGGAAAATGAAGTTTTTGTGGATGATGCACTTCGGGAAGAATCCAAAAAACCTTTGGAGAGAATGTTAGAACTGGCAAAATAAGAGCCGGAAGAATGGAGTTTGTTATGAAAATGAAAGCAGATGCAGTGATCGTAGGAACAGGTGTGGGAGGACTTTTCAGTGCGTTGAATCTTCCCAGAGATAAAAAGATCATCATGATCACAAAGTCAGATTTAGAGAGCAGTGATTCATTTCTTGCACAGGGTGGAATCTGTATGCTTCATGATGAGGATGATTACGACAGTTATTTTGAAGATACAATGAAAGCGGGACATTATGAGAACAGGAAAGAATCAGTAGATATTATGATCCGCAGTTCCAGAGAGATCATTCAGGATCTGATCGGATATGGTGTTGAATTTCAGAAAGAGTCAGATGTTCCGGAAGGTAATTCTGCTGAAGAAGGAAATCAGGAAAAAGGAAGAGAGCCGGAAACAGATAAGCCGTTGGAAGAAATCTATGCATTTACAAGAGAAGGGGCCCATTCCAGACCGAGAATCCTTTTCCATGAGGATGTTACAGGAAAAGAAATTACAAGTAAGCTGCTTGCACAGGTGAAGAAGCTTGCGAATGTGGAAATTTACGAATATACTACAATGACAGACATTATTGTGGAAGATGGAGTCTGCAGGGGAATTTACGCAAAGAATCAGAACGGTCAGGAACTGGAGATTTATGCAGATAATACGATCTGGGCAAGCGGTGGAATTGGAGGAAGATATCAGCATTCTACCAATTTCCCACATCTGACAGGGGATGCACTGGATATTTCTGAAAAGCATGGAATCCGTCTGGAGCATCTGGATTATGTGCAGATCCACCCGACAACACTGTATTCCACAAAGCCGGGAAGACGTTTCCTGATTTCGGAATCCGTCCGGGGAGAGGGTGCGATCCTTTTAGATAAGAATAAAGAACGATTTGTAAATGAACTTCTTCCGCGTGATGTGGTAACAGAAGAGATCCGGAGACAGATGAAGAAAGACGGAACAAATCATGTATGGCTTTCCATGGAACGGATTGATAAAGATACAATACTGAATCATTTCCCGAATATTTACCATCATTGTCTGGAAGAAGGATATGATGTGACGAAGGAATGTATCCCGGTTGTTCCTGCACAGCATTATTTTATGGGAGGAGTATGGGTTGATTCTGACAGTAAGACTTCGATGGATCATCTTTTTGCTGTGGGAGAGACAAGCTGTAACGGAGTGCATGGAGCAAACCGGCTGGCAAGCAATTCACTGTTGGAGAGTCTGGTGTTTGCGAAGCGTGCGGCAAAGAAAATTGGAGGAGAACAGGTATGAATACAATTACAATGACACTTCAGGTAGATCATCTGATCCTGGAGGCTTTAAAAGAAGATATTTCCAGTGAGGACGTTAGTACGAATGCGGTGATGAAGGAGTATGTCAAAGGAGAAGTAGAACTGATCTGCAAGCAGGACGGTATTATTGCAGGACTGGATGTATATCGCAGGGTCTTTGAATTGCTGGATGATAAGACGGAGACGGAATTTTACTGTAAAGACGGCGATGAAGTTAAAAATGGTCAGTTGATGGGCAAGGTGACGGGTGATATCCGGGTTCTCCTTTCAGGAGAGCGTGTGGCTCTGAACTATTTGCAGAGAATGAGCGGAATTGCAACCTATACACACTCCGTAGCGGCTCTGCTGGAAGGAAGTAAGACAAAACTTCTTGATACAAGAAAGACAACACCGAACATGAGGATTTTTGAAAAATATGCAGTCCGTGTCGGTGGCGGTTACAATCATCGGTATAATCTTTCAGACGGAGTACTTCTGAAGGACAATCACATCGGTGCAGCAGGCAGTGTTACGGCAGCAGTCAAAATGGCAAAGGAATATGCACCGTTTGTCCGAAAGATTGAGATCGAGGTTGAAAATCTGGCAATGGTAAAAGAGGCAGCAGAGGCAGGAGCAGACATCATTATGCTGGATAATATGTCAACGGAAGATATGAGCGAGGCAATCCGGATCATTGACGGAAGAGCAGAGACAGAGTGTTCAGGAAATGTGACAAAGGAAAATATCGGCAGACTGACAGCACTTGGAGTTGATTATATTTCCAGTGGAGCATTGACGCATTCTGCACCGATACTTGACATTTCCATGAAAAATCTTCATGCTATAAATTAAGAAGAGAAACCACAGTAGTAGAAAGGAAGAGGTATGATGACAGGATCAGAACGAAGAACTGCCATTATAAATCAGATAAAGAACAGCACCGTCCCTGTATCCGGGAAAGCACTGGCAGCACAGTATGCAGTGAGCCGTCAGGTGATCGTGCAGGATATTGCACTGATCCGTGCTGCAGGACATGAGATCATTTCCACTAACAGGGGCTATCTTCTCAATGAGGATGCATCCGTACAGCGGACATTTAAGGTAAAGCATACGGATGCCCAGGTAGAAGAAGAATTATATTCTATTGTGGATCTTGGAGGAAGTGTAAAAAATGTCATGGTAAACCACAGGGTCTATGGACATATGGAAGCGGAGCTGAATATTACTTCCAGGCGTAAGGCAGCGGAATTTTTAGATGATATCAAGACGGGAAAATCCAGTCCGTTAAAGAATATTACCTCAGATTATCATTACCATGTAGTGGAGGCTGACAGTGAGGAAACCCTGGATATGATCGAGGCTGCACTCCGGGAGAAAGGATTTCTTCTGGAACAGGAAGAATGGGAAAAAAAGCAGTATTACGTATAACGAAAGAAAGAGAGGTCAGACATCAGGAACCGGTGTCTGACCTCTTGACATCTTCGGGAATATTCTGCAAAATAAGAATTGATAAAGTGAAAGAAAAGAGATTTTCCGTCGTATCATACGACAGGATGGAGTTATATATATGGAAGAAATAAAAAAGCTTCTGAAGGAAGTTTTAAATAGAGAATTTATACGTGCAGTCATCAGCAGTCCAAAGGAAAAAGAAGGAACTGCGGTGCTGCTGGAGTGTGGAACAGAACCGGTTCAGGGGATTTTGAAGATAAAAGTACGTCCGCTGGAAAAAAGAGGGGAATTGATGTTCCAATTAGAAGCGTTTACGAAGACGCAGGCATTTCACCGAAATTTAAATCCCGAAGCGGCGGGTGAGATCCTGGCTGTAGTGATGGAGCGTTTTGGACAGATGCAACTGGAAACGGTGAGTCAGGACTGTACAGTGCTGATCAGTAAAAAGGGAAAGGTGACGATCCGAAGAAAGCAGAAAAAGATCAGAGCAAAGGCGGCAGACCTGTCCCATAACCGCAAAAAGCGGTATATTCTGGAAGAAGGAGTGAAAGTTCCGTTTCTGCAGGATCTTGGAGTTATGACGCAGGACGGGAAAATCGTGCATACAAGATTTGATAAGTTCCGGCAGATCAACCGATTCCTGGAATTTATCGAAGATATCCTGCCGCAGCTTGACAGGGGAAGAGAGCTGACGATCCTGGATTTTGGCTGTGGGAAGTCGTATCTTACTTTTGCGATGTATTATTATCTGCATGAATTGAAAAAATATGACATACGCATTATAGGACTGGATCTGAAGAGTGAGGTGATCCGGCACTGCAATGAGCTGGCAGAGAAGTACGGATATGAAAAGCTTCAGTTTTTAGAGGGAGATATTGCAGATTATGAAGGAGTAAACCATGTGGACATGGTGGTGACGTTGCATGCCTGCAATACGGCAACGGACTATGCACTGGCGAAGGCAGTTGGCTGGAATGCAAAAGTGATCCTTTCCGTTCCATGCTGCCAGCATGAGATCAATGAGCAGTTTGAAGCGGGGGAGACCCCGGAAGTACTTGCTGCGGTGATGGAGTATGGTCTGTTAAGAGAGCGGTTCGCAGCACTGGTGACAGATGGACTGAGGGCAAAGTATCTGGAAAGCGAGGGATATGAAACCCAGGTACTGGAATTTATTGATATGGAACATACACCGAAGAATATTCTGCTGCGTGCAGTCAGGAGGGGGAAGACTGATGGGGCAATAGAAGCGGAGAGCAGAAAGAAGCTGGAAGAGTGTGAAGCATTTCTGAATATCCAGCCGACACTGGGCAGGCTTCTTTCAGAAAAGAGCAGGCATCGGTGACGGGATTTTAGAAAGGGATCATAGAAAAGGATCATAGAAAAGGATAAGCACTGGCGACGGGATTTCAGGGAGAATAAATAATGATAAAAAAAATAATAAAGGGAATCGTGCTGGCGGTATTTTTTGCCGGAGCATTGTTGATAAGTAATTATGTGATGAACCGTGGGACGGACGATAAGATTATGACAATGGGCGAGCCGACGCTCCCGGTAGTTTCTTTTACCGTGAGTGGTCAGGAGATCAATCTTCTGTCCGGGTATGTAGACCAGATGGATGTCACTGCCATGCGTGATACGATCACTCCGCTGGAGAGCAATGGAACGCTTCAGGCTGAGATCGCAGAGAATGGAAATAAGATCAGTAAGATCAGCTATAAAGTTTATTCACTGGATGGAGCAGATACTTACGCAGAAGGAAAAGTCAAAGAAGAGGATGGGAAGGTTACGCTGGAACTGGGGACTGCCCTGGATCAGTCAGCACAGGAGGCGGTGCTGAAGCTGACTCTGACACTGGGAAGTGGTGAAGCACAGAAAAAGGTGAATTATTTCACCCGGATCGAGAAGCCGGATGAGATTACTGCGTGGAAATGTCTTACATTTGCAAAAGATTTTCATGCAAAGGCATTGGATCAGAGTGATGAAGATACACTGAGTATGTATCTTGAGCCGGGAGAAGAGAGTGATAATACGACTTACCAGACCGTCAATATCCACTCAGATATTACTCATATCCAGTGGGGAGACCTGAACCCGGAGATCGTGGGCGATGTGCAGTGGAGTCTGAAAGAAAGCAACAGTGTTTATACATCCATTCTTGCAAAATATCAGGTGCGTTGTCAGGATGATAAAGAGGAAACGGCACGGTATAATGTGAAAGAATTTTTCAGGATCCGGTCGGTGGGAGATACGATCTACCTGCTGGATTATAACCGGGATCTTCAGGAAGTGTTCAGCAGCAGTAGAAGTGTGATGGATCAAAAGGGTATCCTGCTTGGAATCGTGCCGGAAGATGTGCCTTATGAGACAAATAAAAAGGATTCGATCCTTGCCTTTGTGCAGAACCGTACTCTGTGGATGTATAATAAGAAAAATGAGGAGCTGACGAAAGTTTTCAGCTTTGCGGAGGAAGATACACAGGATGTGAGGAGCCTGAATGATCAGCATGCGGTACGGATCATCAGTATGGACGATCATGGGAATATTGCCTTTGCGGTTTATGGATATATGAACCGGGGAGAGCATGAAGGAGAAGTTGGTGTCGGTATTTATTATTTTAATGTGGACAGCAATCTGATTCAGGAGAAAGGCTTTATTCCGAGTACAAAATCTTTTGCCATTGCAGAAGATGAACTGGGAAAGATGGTTTATTATAATCATGCACAGGAGCTGCTGTATGTGCTTGCAGATCAGGTCCTCTACAGGATCGATCTTGATAAGAACCAGCAGGAAGTGCTTGCAAAAGGTCTGGAAGCCGGAAAGTATGCAGTTTCTGATGACGGACATCAGCTTGCTTATCAGACAGACGGAGAGAAAGATGCGGCAAAGGAGATCCGGGTGATGGATCTTTCCAGCGGGGATGAATATAGTGTGAAAGCGGCAAAGAATGAAGCCGTTCGCCCGCTGGGATTCCTGAATGGAGATTTTATTTATGGAATTTTGCGGACTTCCGATGCCGGAAAGACGGCATCCGGTGAGAAGACAACTCCGATGTATCAGCTTGAGATCCATGATTCGAAAAATAAAAAAATAGCAGAGTATTCCTTTGAAGATCAGGGGATCTATATTTCTGATATTTTGATCGAGGGAAATATGGTGACACTGAACCGTCTTGCGAAAGCGGGAGAGATCTATAATGTTACTTCACAGGAATATATTACAAATAATGTAGAAAAGAAAGATACGAAGATTTCTCTTACCTCCTACAGTTCGGAGAAGCTGGGAAAGCAGTACCGGTTTACTTTTGCAGAGGGAATCGAAAAGACGGAGGTGAAGCTGCTCCAGCCGGATCAGCAGGTAGCTGAAAATGCACTGACGATTGTTCTGAAAGGAAAAGATGATCGTGTAAAATATTATGTGTATGGTATGGGTGAACTGGTCGGAATCTACGATAAAGCCGGCTATGCGATCCAGAAGGCGGAGAAGATTTCCGGTGTTGTGATCTCGTCGGAACAGGCTTATGTATGGGAAAAAGGAAACCGGGATCTGGTGTATTCTATTGAAAATGTTGTAGTGACAAAGGAGAGCGGAGAAAGTTCACTGGAAGCATGTGAACGGTATATGAAATCGTATGAGGCGGAGAAGACAGATCTTACGGGCTGTACGCTGGATCAGGTATTGTATGTGATCAATAAAGGCTGCCCAGTGATCGCTCTGACAAGTGCAGATCATGCGATCCTGATGACCGGATATTCTAAGACGGATATCACGTATTCTGACCCGGATACAGGGGCATCGCAGACTGTGACTATGGATGAGATGAATGCTATGGTGGCGGGAAGTGGAAATACCTTTATCGGATATATCAAATAATACAGAAAAACGAATATAAGAGAAGAGAACCTTGCCGGCGGCAGGTTCTCTTCTCTTATATAGCGGATTTTTTCTGCATATGATAACTTTATGCTTCGGTTGCTTCGGCTGCTTCGTCTGCGTCGGCATCTTCAGCTTCAAGGTCAGAAGCTTTTACGTGAACTTCTGTGATCGTTACAACCGTAGCATCAACATCAGTCATAAGATCAACATCTTTGTCTTTGGCGATCGGAAGATCAGCCACACGGATGGTATCACCAACCTTGAGATCTCCGACATCTACTTCAACTTTCTCTACCAGTGCAGCAGGAAGAGCCTTGAAAGAAATCTCCTGTAACATCTGCTGTGGTACACCGGCAGCAAGTTTATCAAGGTTGACAAGATGGATCTCAGCAACAGAATGAACTTTCTCATTGCTTACAAGTGCCTGGAAATCAATCTCATCAACATAACCCTTTAATGGATTATAATCAACTTCTTTGATCAGTGCATCATAAGTCTGACCATCAACTTCGAGCATTACCTGTCCACCTTTGTTCTCAACTTTCAGAAGTTTTTCAACATCTGCTTTTTCCATTTTAAGTGGAATGCTCTCTTTCATTTCACGGCCGAAAATACAACCGGTAACAAATCCTTCGCGTCTAAGTTTTTTGGCTTTGATTGACATGTCTCTTTTTTCAGCTTTTAAAGTATTCATTTATCTTTTCCTCCAAATTCTGAATCCGCTTAGCAGCCTTCAACTTTCTGTACAAGTAGGTATTGTTAAGTGCTTTTTCTTTGCTACAGTTACACTATAGCACCGGATGTCAAGGGAAGGAAAAAACAGAAGAATCAGACAGGCTGAAAAATTAAGAATTTTTCTCTGAAAAATACCTTGAAAAATAAAAAAATTAAGATTTTCAACAAAAGAATTGAAAAAATTCTTGTGAAAATGATCAAAAAGAGTGCAAATTCTCATGGAAATAGGAAAAAATCGCTGAAAATACAGCACGTTGTATAAAGAAAGCGGTGTATCATGAAAGAAAGCAGGATATTATGAAAACGAACAGGATTTGCTGAAAAAATAGAAAATAACACCGAATATGGTGTATAATAAAAATAGTATGCAAAAAGAAAATCAGGAGGAAGATGCGTGGGCAGATATTTAAATTCCAATGCAGATGGATTTGGTAAGATTGTTAATTCTGAAATTTATGTGGACAAAACGAGTATGCTGAGCTATACGAATCAGGTACTGAATACAATGCAGGGATATCTTTGCGTTAGCCGTCCGAGAAGATTTGGAAAATCGACAGCGGCAAATATGCTTACAGCATATTATAGCTGTGGGTGTGATTCTAAAGCACTTTTTTCGGGATTCAAAATTGCAAAAGACAAAGATTTTGAAAAATATTTGAATCATTATAATACGATTTCTCTTAATATGCAGGAATTTCTGAGCAGAAGCAGGGATGTATACGACTTGCTGGAGCGGATGAAAAAACTGGTGCTTCGCGATATGAAAAGAGAGTATCCGGATGTGGATTATTTTGATGAAAATGATCTGATCGAGGCAATGCAGGATGTATATGAAGAGACAAGACGACCGTTTGTTGTCATTATTGATGAATGGGACTGCATTTTTCGGGAGTATAAAGAAGACAAAGAAGCACAGGAGATTTATCTTGATTTTCTGAGAGATATGTTGAAAGATAAGCCGTGTATCCATCTTGCATATATGACGGGGATTCTTCCTATAAAAAAATATGGGACTCATTCAGCTTTGAATATGTTTGATGAATTTTCAATGATCGATCCCGGACCGATGGCAGAGTATGTTGGATTTACGGAAGAAGAAGTTGCTTCATTGTGCGAAAAATATAAGATGGACGGAGAAGAAGTAAAATGCTGGTATGACGGGTATTCTTTTGATAAAGTTCCGGCTGTTTACAGTCCAAGATCGGTTGTCAGTTGTATGAGATTTGGTAAAATCGGAAATTACTGGAATCAGACGGAGACGTTTGAAGCGTTGAAGATTTATATTGATATGAATTTTGATGGATTGAGGGAAGATGTACTGAGCATGATGGCAGGAGAATCAGTTCCTGTAAATACTGGTAGTTTTATCAATGATATGGCTACATTCAGGACGGAAGATGATGTGCTGACCCTGCTGATCCACCTTGGTTACCTGGCATATGATTATGAAAATAAGACCGTAAGGATCCCTAATAACGAAATACGGGGAGAATATGTGAACAGTGTAGCTGTATCAGAATGGGGAGAAGTGTCGACCGCATTGAAAAATTCTGCAGATACATTAAATGCAATCTGGCAGAAACGACCTTTGCAGGTAGCAGAGGGAATCAGGCAGGCACATTTTGAAACAGCACATATACAATACAATGACGAAAATGCATTAAGTTATACAATTTCACTGGCATTATATGCAGCAAGAAATTTTTATACCGTACACCGGGAACTGGCAGGCGGAAAAGGATTTGCTGATCTTGTATTTGTACCAAGAAAGAAATTTCAGGAAAAACCAGCGTTGATTGTAGAACTAAAGTGGGATAAAAGTGTCAGGGGAGCGATTGAGCAGATCCGGCAGAAAGAATATTTTGAGAGTTTAAAAGAATATCAGGGAAATATGCTTTTGGTCGGGATTAACTATAATATCAGAACCAAAGACCATGAATGCGTGATAGAGGAATTAAAGAAAGACAAATGAGAAGACAGACGATCAACAGAATCATATTTTACATTACAGGATTGTTGATCCTTGCGATGGGACTGACATTAAATACGAAGGCAGGACTGGGAGTATCTCCGATCATTTCGGTGTCCTACAGTATTTCACAGATCATGGGGATGAATTTCGGAAATACAACGATGGGGCTTTACTGCGTTTTTGTTGTGGTAGAACTGATCCTGCATTTTATCAGGGACAGAAGAAGCGAAAAGACGGAAGGGGCAGTACTGGAGCATGCGAACCGGATGAACCGAAAGCTGGTTTTCCTTATGGATGTTTTACAGATCCCGCTGAGTATGATATTTACCCGGTTTTTAAATCTTTTTGCAAAAGTTATCCCGGATTTTTCAGAAGGAGAGGCAGACGGAAAGCAGTATGCAGTCCGGTTTGCAGTGCTGATCCTTGCATTGATCCTGACGGGGATCGGAGCGGCTATGTCATTGAATATGAGGATCATTCCAAACCCGGGAGACGGGATCGTGCAGGCGATCGCAGACTGTATTCATAAAAGCGTTGGTTTTACAAAGAATTGTTTTGATGTTTTTAATGTGACAGTGACGATCTGTATCAGTTTACTTTGCAGAGGACATCTGATCGGGATTGGAATCGGAACGGTCTGTGCCGTGATCGGAGTTGGAAGAACGATCGCAGTCTTTAATCATTTTACGAAAGAAAAAATGACAGAGCTGGCAGGAATAGAAATCTGATGTGGATGGAGATCAGAAACGGGAACTTTCAATAATAATTTACATAGAAAGACGGAAACTCTACAGAGCTAAATGTAGTTGACAGTAAGCGGAAGTGGAAATACAGGATCAGATTTACAGTAAGTTCCGAATCTGACAAAAATTCAGGGGGGGGGTACACGGAAAGTGCAAGCCTCTTTCCTTTTTTTATGAGATAATAAAATTACTTATATATAAAAGGAAAGAGGTAAGGAAAAAATGAAGAAAAGAAAGCGAATTTTATCGCTTGTCTTTGCAGCGTGTCTTGTGATCTCGGGATTTGTTCCGGGAGCAGGCGTGCAGAAGGCAGAAGCTGCGGCAGAGACAGAAGTGATCGATGTCACGGATTACGGGGTATATCCGGACAGCGGAAAGGACAGTGCAGTCGGAATACAGGAAGCGATCGCAGCTGCGAAAGAAGCGACTGATGAGGGAAAGGAAGTTACGATTAATTTCCCGGAAGGTCGCTATGATATCTACCCTGATAAAGCGGTGGAAAGAGAATTATATATTTCTAATACCGTAGGTGCTGATCAGAATTATAAAATGAAGAAGATCGGTATTTTTCTGGAAGATATGGATCATGTTACGGTAGAGGGAAATGACTCCCTGTTCATGTTCCATGGCAAAATGACGACCTTTGCAACAATCGGTTGTGAAGATGTTGAATTTAAAGATTTTGCGGTTGATTTTCAGGTGCCGACAGTAATTGATATGACGGTTGAAAGTGTAGAGGGAAATACAGCGACGATTTACATTCCTGAGTGTTACAATTATGAGGTTTCAGGAACAACAATCACCTGGTACAGTGATGTAAGCCCTTATACAGGTCAGCGTTACTGGAGTATCTCCGACCTGTCAAACTATCATACCCAGCGGGAAGATACAGTAAAAGGGATTAAATATGGTGCAGGAAACGGAAACGCAGCATTAAAGAATGTATCCTCAATCCAGGATCTTGGAAATCACCGGGTAAAGATTACCTATAGCAGTAAAGCCAGTGAAGTCCAGAATGGAATGTGTTTCCAGTCACGACCGACTGTCCGTGACCATGCAGGAACATTTTTCTGGAAGAGCAAAGATATTACGATGACGTCCCTTGATATTCATTTCCTTCATGGATTCGGTATGGTAGGTCAGCATTCTGAAAATATCACAATGGATGATGTTGACTTTGAAGCACCGAAAGAAAGTGGAAGAACGACAGCCGGATATGCAGATTTTGTACAAATGTCGGGATGCAAAGGCACGATCAATATTAGCAACTGTACGTTTGCAGGTCCGCATGATGACCCAATCAATATTCACGGAACATTTAATACGGTTACAGCGATCAGCTCTGACAGAAGAACGATCACAGTACAGTATAACCATAATGAGACAGCAGGTTTCCCGAACTTCTTTGAAGGGGACGAGATCGAGTTCATGACAAAGGGAAATATGATCACAGTTGAAGATTCTGTCCGTACAGTAACCAAAGTTGACGGACCGGACGGAATGGGTGGAAATATGGGCGATGGCTCAGGAAGCCTGACAACGATCAAGCTGACACTGAATGAGGCAGTTCCTTCCGATGTTCAGGTAAATCAGCACGTGGTAGAAAATATCACTTATACACCAACGGTGAATATTACAAACTGTGAATTTAAGGAAGTTCCGACAAGAGGAATCCTTGTAACGACAAGAAAGCCGATCGTCATTGAAAATAATACATTTGACGGAATGAATATGGCAGGCATCTATATTTCTGATGATGCCCAGGGCTGGTATGAGTCAGGTCCGGTCAGAGATGTGACCATCCGTAATAATACATTTACAAGAGGAAATGCACAGGCAATCTTCATTGAGCCTACAAATCCGACCGTATCTACGGAAAAGACCGTACATTCTAATATTAAGATCGAGAACAATACGTTCTTTATGTACAACAAAAGAGTACTTGATGCAAAGAGTGTAAAAGACCTTACCTTTAAAAATAATACAATTTACAGACAGGATCCGATCAACGGAGATGGATCTCTGAGTCTGGCAGTAAAAGACGGAAGTTCTACAGAGCTGAATGTAGCCGACAGTGCAGAACTGACAGTAAGCGGAAGTGGGAATACCTTATCAGGAAAGCTGTATAACTTTAATGGTTGTAAGAATGTAGTGATCGAAGGAAATGAGTATGACGGCGGAATGAATGCCGGAAGTTCGATCAGCAACATGAGTGCTTCTGATATTACAGTCACCAATGACGCAATGAAGGTGAATGCAGATTCTACCACGGCAGCGAACGGAACAGTGTACTATGAATCTGACAATGAAAAAGTAGTGAAAGTTTCCAGTACCGGTGTAGTAACTGCGGCAGGAGCAGGAACAGCAAATGTAACAGGCTATATGGTTGTGGGAGGACGTAAGTTCCCGACGAATGCAGTGACATTTACAGTCAGTGGAAGTGATCTTGGAAATCTTCCGAGTGGAATTGAGCTGACAGCAGCTGATAATAAAGAAAATATTAAAGTAAATGATACGATCCAGTATACTGCAAGTCTGAAATGGAATGACGGCGAGACCGGCACAGAGCAGACCAATGCAGTGACATGGAAAGTCTATGATGCGAAGACAGGTGCAGAGACAGATAAAGCGACGATTACTACAGAAGGACTTCTGACAGCAGCAAAACCGGGAAGTGTTGTAGTGACAGCATCTACAGTTAACGGCTATGCAGCATCCAAACTGGTATCGATCTGGCAGGATGGAAAGGTGATCGCATCGGATATTACAGTGGATCATCCGACATCTTCCGACAAATACCGTGCAAGTTCAACCGTGGAAGGCGGACTGGAGCAGGATTTCACAAGTCAGGGACTTTACCAGAACCAGACTCCGAGCAATGTCCTTGTAAAAGCACTGCCGGAGGGAACAGACAGAACCAGCCTGACACTGATTTTCAAGCTGACAGGTGCAACTCCTGCAAATACATGGGCAGATGCAGGAATCTATCTCTATGATGATGCGGACAATTATGTAGCACTGGAAAAGAAGCATCGTGATGGCTCTACCAGTGCAGTAGCACTTGTAAAAGAGCAGAACAGAAGTGCAGTAGAGGTACCATATAATAACTGGGCCAATGTAAGCACGAATCCAATCTGGCTGAAGCTGGTGAAGGAAGATTCTACAGTGACAGCATACTTTAGTGCAGACAAGAGTACCTGGACAACCATCGGTTCAAGAACTGACTGTGGTTTCCTGAGCGATAATTTTAAGCTGGCGATCGCAAGCCAGGGAACAACATCAGGATCCATTACATACTCTGATGTTACGGTCAATGATAAAGAAGTAAAACTGGTTGAAGACGCAGTGAAAGCGACCGCCTCCAACGTTGAGGTAACTTATGACGAAGATGCCAACAGTCTGACAGCGGCAGGAGATACGACAGGACAGGATGTAATTGTCAAATGGGCAGCTGCTGATGAAGAAGATGGAAATTACTCCATTATCAGCGGAGCAGAGGGAACTTCCCTGACCGCTTCTAAAGCAATGAAGGGCAAATATGTAAAAGCTGCTTATGTACCGCTGATCGGAACAGGTGCAGCAGGAGACATTGTATGGTCTGATGCAGTTCATGTAACCGGAAATGGTACAGATTCAGGTGCTGCAGCAGTGAAATCTGCAAATGCAGAACTTGCAACGGCTGATATTACCACAGGGGAAAATACAGCATTGTTCCAGTTCGTGAAAGGAACAAGCTTCTATCAGACAACAGCAGGAAGTGATGTTCAGCAGATCCGGTATTCCTTTGCAGCAGAAGATGCAAAGGCAACAGTAAAAGTGGTCGTGAACGGAACAGAAACAGAGGAATTGAGCGGCAGTGCAGTTCTTACGAACGGAAGAAACCTGATCGAGGTAAAAGTTACCGCAGAAGATGGGGTGACAGTGGAAAGATACCGTTTTACGATCAGCCGTCAGGGAGAGAACAATGCATTACTGGAAAGCCTGCAGGTAAATGGACAGGCGATCGAGCTGACAGAGGGAGTTTATGAATATAGTCTTCCACTTGCAACAGGAACAACAACAGCACAGGTTGCAGCGACAGCACAAAGCACAAGAGCAAGCGTTTCTATCGTGAACGGAACAAAAGTTACATCTGCAGTACAGACAGTTCAGAGTGATGTGACGGTTGAGCCGGGAACAAATGAGATCACGATCCGTGTGACACCGGAGACGAGTGCTGGACCAGTTTACTATAAACTGAAACTGAAAGTGCCGAATGCATCAAATGCACGGCTGGAAGCATTAAACTTTGGAGAGAATGTATCTCTGGCAGAAAAATTTGACGCAGATACATTCAACTATACGGCATCTGCAACAGAGTCAGGTGTGACGATCAGTGCAACAGCTGAAGAAGCGGATGCAATCGTAAATGTTATCTGGAAAGATACAGTGATTCAGACAGGAACAGGAAGTGCGGCAACAGAACTGGGACTGACAGAAGGTGACAACACTGTGAAAGTGAAAGTAACTTCTGCGGACAAGTCCACAGAAAAGACTTATAAAGTAACAGTTCATGCATCAGGAGATACATGGTTATCTGATCTTGACTGGACATCACAGACATCCGGAGATTCAGGTAATCCGACAAGAAAAGATAAGAGCTGTGGAAACCACCCTCTGACCTTATGGGACGGTTCAAAGGAAGAAACCTTTGATAAAGGAATCGGAAGCCATGCAGATTCTACAATCATTTACGATCTGACTGGCAAAGGATATACAAGTTTTTCATCTTATTACGGTGTAGACCGTGAGACAAAGATAAATCCTTCTCAGGCAAGTATCACATTTAAGGTATATGTGGATGGAAATCTGAAGTTCACAAGTGATGTAATGGGAACTAACACAGCAAAAGGATTTACAGGTGATATTGATATAACTGATGCAACAGAACTGAAATTGGTTATGGACAAAGGTGCAAATAACTGGAGCGATCATGGTGACTGGGCAAATGCAAAACTGACAAAACCGTTTACAGCACCACAGTCATTCGCTGTGACAGTTCGGGCAAATGACCCGGCAATGGGAAGTGCTGCAGCAGATCAGAATGAGTATCAGAAGTATGATACAGCTACGGTAACTGCAACAGCAAATGAAGGATACCATTTTGTAAACTGGACAAATGCAGAGGGAACAGTAGTCAGCGAATCAAATCCATATGTATTTGGTGTGACAGAGGATGTGACACTGACAGCAAACTTTGAGGCAGACCCTGTTACAAAGTATACACTGGCAACGGAAGTGAATGATGCGGTAATGGGAAGTGTTACAGTAACACCTTCACAGAGTGAGTATGATGAAAACTCAAGTGTTACAGTGACAGCAGTTCCGGCATCGGATGATTATGAATTTGTAAACTGGACGAATCCGGATACAAATGCAGAAGTAAGTACAGAAGCAGAATATACATTTGAGATCACAGGAAATACAAAACTGAAAGCAAACTTCCGTGAGAAAGAGAAGTCTTATCACGTACAGGCAGAATCTGCTGATGAGGTAATGGGAACAGTCAGTGTTGCACCGGAGACATCAGGAAATGTATATGTAAAAGATACAGAGGTAACAGTAACAGCAACTCCGAATGCAGGATATGAGTTTGTTCAGTGGAATAAAATTACGGACAACAATGGAACAGAAGTTTCAGAAAAAGTAGAAGGTGC
>ERZ773225.1837-NODE-1837-length-23440-cov-3.173787_pt1 | contig 23440 bp, 18 predicted proteins | sample MGYA00580993_ERZ773225 | MGnify/ENA primary metagenome ERZ773225 (study PRJEB29015, sample SAMEA2737748) | human gut metagenome | biome: human gut; feature: human-associated habitat; material: faeces | place: China | collected 2012 ...
CAACCAGCTGCTTACCGAGATGGACGGCTTCCAGACCAATACGGGCGTGATCGTCCTGGCGGCCACCAACCGCGTCGATATTCTGGACAAGGCGCTCATGCGTGCCGGCCGTTTCGACCGCCAGATCGACGTCGGCCTGCCCGACGTGCACGAACGGGCCGAGATTTTCGCCGTTCACATGCGCAACCTGAAACTGGACAAGGAGATCGACCGCGATTTTCTGGCACGTCAGACGCCCGGTTTTTCGGGTGCCGACATCGCCAACGTCTGCAACGAAGCAGCGCTCATCGCCGCCCGGCACGACAAGAAGAGCATCGGGCGCGACGATTTCATGTCGGCGATCGACCGTATCGTCGGCGGACTCGAAAAACGGAACATGCCGATGACGGCCTCCGAACGTCGCGCCACGGCGATCCACGAGGCGGGTCACGCGACGGTGATGTGGTCGCTCGCGGAGTGCGATCCGGTGCTGAAAGTGACCGTCGTGCCGCGCGGCAAGAGTCTCGGTGCCACGTGGTCGGTGCCCGACGAGGAGCGGGTGCACGTTACCAACGAAGCGCTCGAAGAGCAGTTGGCGGGTCTGTTGGGCGGCCGGATCGCCGAGGAGGTCAACTACGGGACGCTCGGCGCGGGTGCATTGAGCGATCTGGAACGGGCGACGAAAACCGCCTACGCGATGGTGGCTTACTACGGTATGAGCAAGAAGATCGGCCCGATCAGCTACTACGATTCGACGGGTACGCGCGATACCTTCACCAAACCTTTCAGCGAGGAGACCGCCCGCGACATCGATTGCGAGGTGCGCCGCATGTTGGAGGATGCCTATGCCTGTGCACGGAAGATCATCGAGCAGAAGAACGACCGGATCAATGCGATGGCCGACCTGCTGCTCGAAAAGGAGACGATCTATGCCGAAGATATCGAACGGATTCTGGGTCCTTCGGCGCAGTCGGCCAAGCGTGCCGCCGCTGCCGGGACGAAACCGGAGGAGGGTGCCGGAGGCAAGGCCGCGGCCGATGAATTAACCGAAGCTTAAAGAACGGATGAAAATGAAGAACCTGATGGTGCGGACGCTCAGCGGTCTTGTGCTGGTCGCCGTCTTCGTCGGCGCTGTTTTGGGATCGCAATGGAGCTTCGGCGCGTTGCTGTTGCTGATTCTCGTGGGCGGTCAGACGGAGTTTTACAAATTGGCCCGCGAGACAGGGCTTTCGCCCCAGCGATGGATGGGACTGGCGGTCGGCGTGCTGCTGTTCGCATTGAATTTCATCGTTTTCCGGCAATTCAGCCGGTCGGTGACGGACGAGGCCGGCGGAGCCGTGCTGTACCTGTTGCTCTACATCGGGCTGTTGCTGCCGACGCTCTTCGTCTGCGAACTGTTCCGTCGCAGCGCCACGCCGCTGGCCAATCTGGGGGCGACGCTGCTGGGCGTGCTGTACGTCGCCGTGCCGCTGTCGCTGCTGCTCTACGTTCCGGTGCTCGCCGGCGACGGCGTGTGGCGTCCCGAAACGGTGCTGTGCTATATCTTCATCATCTGGGCCAACGACGTCTTCGCCTATCTGGTGGGGATGACCTTCGGGCGGCACCGCCTGTGCGAACGCCTCTCGCCCAAGAAGTCGTGGGAGGGATTCTTCGGCGGCCTCGCGGGCGCCGTGGCGACGGGACTCGCCGCCGCGTATGCGCTCGATGCGAATTATTGGGTCTGGGGCGGCCTGGCGCTCGTCGCCTCGCTCTCCGGCGTAGCGGGCGATCTGGTGGAGTCGATGTTCAAGCGGGAGGCTGGGGTCAAGGATTCGGGGCAGGTGATCCCCGGTCACGGCGGTGTGCTGGACCGCTTCGACGCGCTGCTGCTTTCGGCGCCCTATGTCTTCCTTTACCTGCTGCTGGTCGGCAGGTTCGTATAACGACTAATCTTTACTGACAATGAAAATCAATAAGGAAGGTTATAAAATCATCGGTATCACCGGCCTGATCTGCCTGCTGCTCGGTACGGGGATCTATCGCCTGCTGAGCAGCCACGACAACGGTACGCTCGTGTGGGTGCTGGTCGTACTGATGCTGCTTTTCTGGTTTTTCATCGTGGCGTTCTTCCGCGAGCCGCGCCGCGTGAAAATACATGACGCCGATCTGGTCTTCTCCCCCTGCGACGGCCGTGTGGTCGTGACCGAACCGGTACACGAGAGCGAGTATCTCGATCGGGAGATGATGCAGATCTCGATCTTCATGTCGATCACCAACGTCCACATGAACTGGCTTCCGGTGGGCGGCGTGGTCGAGTATTTCAAGTATCATCCGGGCCGGTTCCTCGTGGCGTGGCACCCCAAGTCCTCGACCGAGAACGAGCGGACGACGACCGTCGTGCGCCTGGACGACGGCCGTCACGTGCTGTTCCGTCAGATCGCCGGACTCATCGCACGGCGTATCGTCTCCTACATGAAGGTCGGCGAGCGGGTCAAGCAGAACGACGTGTGCGGGTTCATCAAGTTCGGTTCGCGCATCGACGTGCTGCTGCCCAAAGACAGCGAAGTGTTGGTCGAGATCGGCGATCCCGTCGTCGGCTCGCAGACGCCGATCGCGCGGCTGAAACCGCAGACGAAATAGAACGCCGCATCCGTCGCCGCCGGCCTGTTTCGCTCCCTCGACCGTGTAACGGCGCGGGAGGGATACGGAGAACTCGAAGCGCCGGACGGTCGGAGCCGGATGATTCCGCAAGACGAGACAAACTTAACGAACGAACATGTTGCTTACGCCTCCCACACTCGCACGCTACACCGTCGGCCTGTTGATTGCCGTTGCGGTGGCGTTCCTGATGTGGTATTTCCGTTCGATCGTCGTCTATATTCTGGTGTCGGCGCTGCTGGCGATCATCTTCAAACCGCTGGTCGGCCGTCTGGCGCGGCTGCGGATACGGGGCTGGCACCTTCCCCGCTGGGCGGCGGCGCTGGCGACGCTGATCCTGATCTGGGTGCTCTTCGTCGTGGCGTGTACGCTCTTCGTCCCGCTGGTCTTCGACAAACTCTACCAGTTCGCTACGCTCGACTTCGGTTCGGTGCTCCGTTCCGTCGAGGAGCCGATCGCCCGTATGCAGGAGTATCTCCACGATCTGTTCGCCCTGCCCGACGAACGTTTTTCGCTGACCGATTCGCTGATCCAGTGGTTCAAGAGCATCTTCGATTACGATACGATCAATACGGCCTTTTCGTCGATCGTCAGTCTGACGCTCTCGGCCGTGATCGCCTTCTTTTCGGTCTCGTTCATCACCTTTTTCTTCCTCAAAGACGACGAGTTGTTCCTGTCGATGCTCAAAGCACCCTTCCCTGAGCGTGTACACGGCAATATCGAGCGGGCGATGTCCTCCGTCTCGCAGTTGCTGATGCGCTACTTTACGGGAATCCTGAGCGAAAGCTGCATCCTGATGATCGTGATTTCGGTCACGATGATCTTCTTCGGTATGCGGACGCAGGACGCCTTCTTCATCGGGCTCATCATGGGCGTGATGAACGTCGTGCCCTACGCCGGCCCGCTCATCGGCGGCGTGATGTCGGTCTTCATGGGCGTGGTGACGCCGATCGAGGGGATGACCACAGGGCACACGATGTTCGTTATCGCCGGATCGCTGCTCATCATCAAGGGGTTCGACGACTTCGTGCTGCAACCCACGCTCTATTCGGAACGGGTGAAGGCGCATCCGCTCGAAATATTCATCGTTATCCTGATCGCCGGATCATTGGCGGGAATCGTGGGAATGCTGCTGGCGATCCCGTCGTACACCGTGCTGCGCGTCTTCGCCAAGGAGTTCTTCTCGCAGTTCCGGCTGGTACAGAAACTCACGGAGAAAATCTGAATCGTATGATAATCGAAGGGATCGTCGTCCACGGGAACAGTCTCGGAGGCCGCATGGGCTTCCCTACGGCCAATATCGAGGCGGACGCGGCGCTGGATGCGCGCGACGGAGTCTATGCCTCGCGCGTGGAGGTGGACGGACGCATGTACGACGCCATGTCGAATCTGGGCTACAAGCCGACCGTCGACGGCCGGCGCCGTCTGTTGGAGACCAATATCTTCGGCTTCGAGGGCGACCTCTACGGTCGTCGGCTGCGGGTAGAGCTGCTGCGCTTCATCCGTCCGGAACGGCGGTTCGGTTCGGTGGAGGAGCTGTTCCGCCAGATCGGGGACGACCGCCGCGAGGTCTGCGGCGGCGGGGGAGAACCGCTTGATCCGCGATGAGGTATGGACGCCGGTTCCGTTGAATCTCTCTTCGCCGGATACCCCGATGTCCGGTTGCGGCTCGTGGCGCGCAGTGCGCATACGAGCCAGGTCGTGACGGGGTTTCTGATGTTGGCACGCCGGCGGCGGATCGCACTGACGATCGAAGACGCCGGCCACCGGCGGGTATCCACATCCGCATCTGGTCGAGGCGTTCGTCGGCGGCCGTCGGATCGCGTTCGACATGCTCGACGGCTACAATTTCGACGTCGTGGCCGCGGCGGCTTACATCCGCGGGGTAGACCTCTATTTCAAACGCAGCTGTTCGACGTTCCGCAACGGAGTCTTTCCGGCGGAGGTTCGCGCCAAGATCCGCCCGCTGGGCTTCAACTACCATGTGACCTGTCCGGAGAATCCGATCAATCCGGTTCCCGTCGAAATCAAATCGTTGCGGAAACGGCTGATCGCCCTGTTGCGTCCGCGTCCTGCGGAGGAGGGAGAGTATTTTACGGTGGAAAAGTTCGAATGCGGAGCGGGACGCAGGGTTGCGGCGAAGAGATTGAAGATCCTTTTTCTCACGCGGCTGTGGGAGGGCGAGCAGAACCGGGCGATCAATGCGATGCGAATCGCTATCGTGCGGGCGCTCGGTGAACGTTATCCCCGGAACTTTACGGGCGGGGTGACGGATACGCCCCTGGCACGTGCCCTTTGTCCCGAACTGATCGTCGCGGAGAAGTACACCGATCGCGCCCGTTACCTGCGCCTGATGCGCCGCAGCGACATCTGCATCGGCTCTACGGGTTTGTGGGACTCGATCGGCTGGAAGACGGGCGAATACGTGGCTGCGGCCCGTGCCGTCGTCAACGAACGTTTCGTCTACGAGGTGCCGGGCGGTTTCCGCGAGGGTGTGAACTACCTGGGTTATGCTTCGGCCGAGGAGTGCGTGGCGCAGGTCGATTTGCTGATGCGCTGTCCCGACGCCGTGCAGCGCATGAAGGAGGCCAATGCGGCCTATTACCGTGAGTGGCTGCGTCCCGACGCGTTGGTGGGGCAGGCTTTGCGGCAGGCCGAGATGCTCTGAACGGGCGGCGGGACGGTGCGGACGGAAGTCTGCGCGACTCGTTGGGGATGCGTGCGAAAATCCGTATCTAAGGCGAAGCCAAAAATACTCCATCTCTGCATAATCAGACATGAATGTTTGCTTCTGCTCTCGACTTTCCGTACTTTGGCTTCGCCGAAGATACTCCCGCTCGGCAATGTTCAAATAAATTTGACATTGCCCTCGTTTATTCGTATCTTTGCTATCCCGAAATTGGTCTGAATAAGACTTATTTCGCACTACACATTGTATATTTTATTGCATGATTATGGCAGGTACGGATAAGAAATATGTAGAGACTCCGCTGATGAAGCAGTACTACCAGATCAAGTCGGTTCACCCCGATGCGATCCTGCTCTTCCGCGTGGGCGATTTCTACGAGACGTTCGGCGACGATGCGATCAAGGCCAGCGGGATTCTGGGCATCACGCTCACCCGCCGCGCCAACGGGTCGGCGACCTTCGTCGAGCTGGCGGGATTCCCCTACCACGCCATCGACACCTACCTGCCCAAGCTGGTGCGGGCCGGGGAGCGCGTGGCGATCTGCGAACAGCTGGAAGACCCCAAGCTGGTGAAAGGACTCGTCAAGCGGGGCGTCATCGAGCTGGTTACGCCGGGCGTCGTTCTGGGCGACAACCTTCTGGCCAACAAGGAAAACGTCTACCTGGCTTCGGTTTACTTCGGCCGGCAGACCACGGGCGTGGCCTTTCTCGACATTTCGACCGGCGAATTCTACGTGGCCGAGGGGCCGGACAACTACATCGACAAACTCCTGTCGAATCTCTCGCCCAAAGAGATTATCTACCAGCGGGGATTCGACGAGCGGTTCCGGCAGGCTTTCGGCACGAACTACTACACCTACAAGCTCGACGATTGGGTCTTTTCGGAGGAACTGAACCGCGAAAAGCTCTGCAAGCAGTTCGGCACGCAGTCGCTCAAAGGGTTCGGCATCGACCACATCTCGGCAGGCATTTCGGCTGCCGGCGCCATCCTCTACTATCTGGAATTCACCGAACACAAGGAGATCGGCCACATTGCATCGATCTCGCGGATCGACCAGGACGACTACGTGTGGATCGACAAGTTCACCATCCGCAACCTGGAACTCTTCACCACCAACAGTTCGCGCGACAGGAGCAGCTTCGCAAACGTGATGGATCGTACGCTCACGCCGATGGGCGGCCGTCTGCTCAAACGCTGGATAGCCATGCCGATCCGCGACATCGGGCGCATCAACCGGCGGCTGGACGTGGTACAGCGCTTCGTGGAGGACAGCGATCTGGCGGAAGCCGTCGGCGAGCAGGTCTCGCTGATCGGCGACCTGGAACGCATCGCTTCGCGTATCGCCGCCGCGCGCGTGACGCCGCGCGAACTGGTGCAACTGAAAAATTCGCTCGCTGCGATCGAACTGCTCAAAGCGATCCTCGAATCGACGGACGACGGGAATCTCCACCGGCTCGCCGCCGAGATCGACGTGCTGGCGCAGATGCGCCTGAAACTCGAACGGGAGATCTATCCCGATCCGGCGAACAACCAGATTCAGAAGGGCGGCGTAATCGCCGACGGGGTCAATCCCGAGCTCGACGACCTGCGCCGCATCGCTCTGCACGGCAAGGACGTATTGCAGCAGATCCAGCAGCGCGAGAGCGAACTGACGGGTATCCCGTCGCTCAAAATCGGCTACAACAATATCTTCGGATACTTCATCGAGGTGCGCAACGCCCACAAGGAGAAGGTACCCGATACGTGGATCCGCAAGCAGACGCTTTCCAACGCCGAGCGTTACATCACCGAGGAATTGAAGGAGTACGAAGAGAAGATTCTCGGTGCCGAAGACCGCATCCTGATGCTCGAACAGGAGATTTACAATGCGCTGATCGCCTTCGTTTCGCAGTCGCTGTCCCAACTGTTGCGCGATGCACACGCCGTGGCGCGCGTCGACTGTTTCCTGTCGTTCGCCCGCATCGCGCGCGAGCGCAACTACGTGCGCCCCGAACTGGACGACGGGGCGCGCATCGACATCGAACAGGGGCGTCATCCGGTCATCGAGACGCTGATGCCCGTGGGCGAGAAATATATCCCCAACGACATCCGGCTCGACGACGAGGAGCAGCAGATCGTGATGATTACGGGTCCCAACATGTCGGGTAAGTCGGCTCTGCTGCGGCAGACGGCGCTCATCATCCTTATGGCGCAAATGGGCTCGTTCGTTCCGGCACGCCGGGCGCACATCGGCGTGGTGGACAAGATTTTCACCCGTGTCGGCGCGTCGGACAATATTTCGCAGGGCGAGTCGACCTTCATGGTCGAGATGCTCGAATCGGCCAGCATCCTGAACAACATCTCCGACCGCAGCATCGTGCTGCTGGACGAGATCGGCCGCGGCACGAGTACCTACGACGGCATTTCGATCGCCTGGGCGATGGTCGAATACCTGCACAACCACCCCACGGCCCATGCGCGGACGCTCTTCGCGACCCACTATCACGAGCTGAACGAGATGGAAAAGATGTACCCGCGCGTGAAGAACTACCACGTCACGGTCAAGGAGATGAACAACACGATCGTCTTCCTGCGCAAGCTCGAACGCGGCGGCACGGAACATTCGTTCGGTATTCATGTCGCCAAAATGGCCGGCATGCCGGCGTCGGTCGTGTCGCGCGCCGACGAGATTCTCAAAAACCTGGTGAAGGTCTACGGCACCGACGAGATCGTGCCGAGCAAAAGCCCCAAACTCCGAGGGCGCAAGCAGGCGTCGGTCAAGGATGCGGTCGAAGAGTCCGACAAGGGGGCGTCGATGCAGTTGTCGATGTTCCAGCTCGACGATCCGGTGCTGGTGCAGATCCGCGATCAGATCAAGGGACTGGACATCGATTCCCTTACGCCGCTCGAAGCGCTCAACAAGCTGAACGAGATCAAGAAGATCGCCGGTATCTGACAGTCGTGCAAGAAAACGGAGGCTGCCTTTCGAGGCAGCCTCCTGTCTTGTTTCAGTCGCCGGTCAGCGAATTGTAAGGGTAATGCCGCCCGTTATCCAGAAATTCGGACAAGGGAGCCCGCCGAAATCGCAGTAATCGGTGTCGGTGATGTTGGCCAGATCGACGTGTAGAGCGACGATCCCTTTCTCCCATCGCAGGTGTCCGTCGAGCAGAAAATAAGGACTGAAATCGACCTCTTCGGTCTGCATTCGCCCTTTGTCGTCGGTCAGCAATTTCCCGTCGGCGTCGCGCAGGTAACGGTTGTAAAAGCCGTAACGATCGAAGAGGGTTCCGGTCACGGCCAGAGAGAAGCGGCGCAGGAAACGAATCTCCGCGGCGAACGACAATTTGTGGCGCATGTAGTCGAGAATGCTCGACGTCCTCACGTCGCTCAGACGCGATGTGGTCAGATACCCGTAAGAGACTGTCGCGCTACGCACTACTCCTCCGTCGGAACGATATCCGCCCGATGCCTCGATGCCGAATGTACCCAGATGCGACTCTTGCTCCGAGTGCCATTTGTCATATAGGGTCCGGTCGCCGATCGTCAGTTCGTCGCGCCACACCCAGTCGATTACATTGCGACCGTCGCGGTAGAAGAACTGTACGGAGGCATGCCATTTTTCGATGGCGTAACCTCCTCCGATATGGTAGGTGACAGCTCGTTCGGGTTTGAGATTCGGATTGTTGACCTGCGCTTCCGACGTATAGTAGAGGTCGGTGAACGTCGGTAACCGCATCGACTGTGCGGCTCCGGCTTCCGCTTGCCAGCCGCCGTTGCCGTAGCGTCCCGATACGGCCCAAGAGACCGACGTTCCGTAGGGCGTAAAGCTCGCACCGGCCGAAGCGGCGATAGCGAAACGACGCCATCTCATGGAATGGCGCAGCCACAGATTGCTCACGTGGCGTTCGGCTTCGCACTTGTAGCGGCCGCGCGGAGCGGCCATCGGTTCGCCCAGATTGGAGCTGAAAATGTGATGATAGATGTAGTCGCCACCCAGCGAAGTGGAGCCTCCCCGCCACTGCAAGTCGCCCCAAAGCTCCGCTCCGACGTTGTCGGTGTTGTGGTAATTGGTCGGTGTACCGCGTGTCCATTCATAACGGTCGAAATTCTTGCGGTAACTTGCATCGGCGCAGATTCGGAAAAGCCCCCACTCCTTGATCCATCGCAACGAACCGAGCGCCGTGGCGGTCTGTTCGAACTGATCCGGATTGTAGGCGGCATAGAATCCGTTGGACCCGAAGCGCCGGCCCTGTCCGCCAGTCTGAAAGTCGAAGAATCCGGCTTTCGGCGAATCGTATGTCATACGGAGGTACCCGTTCACGTTGCGGAAGTCGGTATTGTGGATATATCCGTCGCTGCGACGCAGCGATCCGGCGGCGAAGAGCACGAGACGGTCGCGTGTAAGAGCTCCGGACAGATTGGTATAGCCATACCCGTGTTGCCCGCCTTCGGCTTTGAGCCGAAGATAGTTGCGATACAAAGGAACGGTCCGGACGTTGACTGCGCCGGCATAGGCACCCACTCCCGGAATTCCCTCGATGAGTTCGATACCCGACACGCAATCCATGTCGATCGGCAGCGAATGGGTCTGGTGTCCGGTGCGGGCATCGGTGAAATTGATGCCGTTGAGCAGCATCATGGTTTGGTCGGGCGATCCTCCGCGGATCGAGATGTCTGCCTGCACGCCCTTGCCGCTACGCTCGCGAATGTCGATCGAAGGGCTGAGGCGAAGGGCGTCTTCCAGCGTCTGGAACGGCGCGGCAGCCTCTGTACCCCGATCGAAAACGGGCGTTTGCGACTGAATGCTACGGGAGGGACTCAGTCGTGTCCCCGTCACGCCGACCGGCTCGATTCGCATCACGCGGGATACGCCCGAGGTGTCGGCCTGTTGAGCCGCAGCCGTTTCAGTCGTCAGCAAGAGAATGGACATCCCGACCGCAAGCACCCCGATCGTCACTTGGCGGTGGAGGCTGGCGAACACGGCATAGTTCGTACGGCTCCAACGCTTGAAGCACGGGATCGGCTTCGCGGTTGAATGTTTCTTCATCTTGATGAAGTTTTTTAGATGGTTAATGAATAAAAACAAACATAGGCCCTGCCCAAAGGAGGAGCCTATGTTTTGTCGATTACTTTTCGACGTGTCGTTTGCGCCACTCCCACGGCGCGACGTGGTCGGGCGAAGCCCAGATGCCGACGCCCTCCTCCTGTGCGAATCGCTCGGAGCGGATGTAGCGCAGTTCATTGACCGTATCGTTGCGATACCACGCAAATCCCGAACGCAGCATCAGATCGGCCACGTCGTCGTTGTCGCGCGTGGTGGCGATCACCCGCACGCCCTGCGGGGTGCGTCCGCCCTTGGGCGTCACCTCGACGCGGCGTTGCAGGATCATGTTGTAGAGGTATTTGCGCGCCTCGTACCCCTGCGGCTGTTCGATTTCGGGAGCCTCGATGCTGTACACGTTGTAGGTCAGCGTATCGCCTCCGTCGTCCAGACCGAGGAACGTATCGCCGTCCACCACGCTGATTACCCGCACGGGATAGCTGCGCTGGACGATCTCCGCCTGATGTACTTTTCCCCGTCCGATGAGTTTCAGCCCCAGGACGGTCAGCATACCCACGGCGATCGTGGCGATCAGGACGCCGTTGCGGAGCTTCCGTTTGCGGCTGTTCCTGCGGTGCCGCCGGTGGTGACGGCGACGGGATGTTGTCGGGTTCGATTGTTCCGCCATAGTCTAATTGAGTTTTAGTCGAACAGGGCTTCGGTCTTCGCTACGACCTCTTCCGGATCGGGCGTGAGCGGGAAGACAAGGCTCGGTTCGAGATACCAGAGTTCCTTATCCTGCTGGCAGCGGTGTTCGCCGCCGCCCGTAATGTTGAGCATGACGATCTTCTCGGGGTCGATCCGCCCGTCGGCCACGGACTTGACGAGCGACGCCGTGGCGATTCCCGCCGCAGAGTAGATATCGATTCCCTCGGTCTCCTCGAACAGGGCGCGGGCCTTGCGCGCCTGTGCGTTCGTCGCTACCATGATGTCGCCGCCGGTGGCTTTGAGCGCGTCGTACAAACCGCCTGCCAGCGAATAGGGAGGTTTGCGGTTCGAGAGTACTTTGGCGTCGATGATTTCGGCGTCCCGACGGGCCTTGGCGGCTTCGTAGGGCAACATCTCGCGCGAATCGACCCGCCATGCGTCGAACATCGGGACGAAGGGGGCGTTCTGCGAGACGACGAGTTTCATCGTCTTGTTGCCGAAGCGGCCGTCCTCGTTCAGGCGCATGTTGGCCTCCCATGCTGCGATGGCGCCCGTGCCGCTGCCGACAGCCTGGAAATAGTAGTCCGGAATCTCGCCGATGGTCGTGGCGGCCGACAGCACCGTAGTGCCCATGCCGTCGCGGCGGGCGACATTCTTCGCGCCGCCTTCGGCGTAGAACTTCCGCGATTTGAGGGCCAGGTTGCTCAGGAAAATCGCGTCGAAATAGTCGCCGCCCCGTTCGGGACAGATCAGTTTGACGCAGGGGTTGAGCGGCCGGTCGAACCAGAGCGCCGAGATGTTCTCTTCGGGCACCGACAACAGCAGCGGAATGTTGTTGTCCGAGCAGACTTTGGCGAAGGCGCGCGCCGTATTGCCGGCCGAGGCGACCACCAGAATCCGGTTGTCGCCCTCGCGGATGCGGGCGCAGACGCTGTATGCTTCGGTCTCCTTGAAAGAGCAGGTCGTCATCTTCGCTCCGATCTCGGGATAATAGCCGTTGAAGGTGATATAGAGGTTTTTCAGGCCGAGGTAGTCGGCCAGACCTTTGCTTTTGTAGGTTACGGGTGCGCTCGAACCCTGCAACATGCGGCGGACCGGCAGCCAGTCGCAGAATTTGTAGAAGCCGTAGCTGTCGGGGCGCACGTCGATCTGCCGGACGGCGTAACGAGTGCGGATCATCGAAGGGATTTTGCAGCAGGGATCGTCGAGCATCCAGCCTTCGTCTTCGAACTGCCGCCCCGTAGCGACGCATTCGAGCGTGTAATGAGTGGGTGTAAAATTCTCCATGTAGTATCTTTGGGTATCTTTGGTTTTCAGGACATGCGCCCTTTGAAATCGGCGTAACCGAATTCCCGGACGATGCGGACGGCTCCGTCGGCGTCGGCGACGGCGATCGCGGGGTGCGCCACGCCGTTGAACATCGTGGTCTTGACCATCGTGTAGTGGATCATATCCTCGAATACGATCCGCTCGCCGACCTGCAATTCGTGGTCGAACGCCCAGTCGCCGCAGTAATCCCCCGCCAGACAGCTGTTGCCGCCCATGCGCCAGCGCCGGTCGCCTTCCTGCGGTTCGCGGGCCCCGACGATCGCCGGCTTGTAGGGCATTTCGAGGCAGTCGGGCATGTGGCAGGCGAACGACACGTCGAGCATGGCCGTGCGCACGCCGCCGTTTTCGACGATGTCCTCGACCGTCGAGACCAGATAGCCCGTGCGCCACGTAAAGGCGCTGCCCGGTTCGAGAATCAGCCGCAGGCGGGGATGGCGCGCCCGAAAATCGCGCAGCAGCGCGATCAGGTCGTCGCAATCGTAGTCGGCGTGGGTCATCAGGTGGCCGCCGCCCATGTTGAGCCACTGGATGCGGTCGAGATAACGGCCGAAATGCCGCTCTACGGCTTCGAGCGCCTTGCGGAGATGCTCCGACCGCGATTCGCACAGCACATGGAAATGCAGCCCCTCGATCCCGTCGGGCAGACCGCCCTGCGCTTCCAGCTCCTCGGCGGTCACTCCCAGCCGCGAACCCGCCACGCAGGGGTTGTAAAGATCGGTCTCCACGGGCGAATAGCGCGGGTTGACGCGCAGACCGCACGAGATGCCGCGCAGCAGCGCCATTGCGCCGAAACGGCGGAATTGTCCGAGCGAATTGAAGGTGATATGGCTGCTGCAATCGAGTATCTCGCCGATATTGCGGTCGGTGTAGACCGGAGCATACGTGTGCGCCGGCTGCCCGAACTCTTCGCGTACCAGCCGGGCCTCGGCGGCCGAACTGGCCGTCGCGCCGTCGCTGTGACGCGCCAACAGGGGGAAGATACTCCACATGGCGCACGCTTTGAGCGCGACGATCACCTCGGCGCCCGACTCGCGGCGCACGCGGTCGACGACCGAAAGATTCCGCGCCAGCAGACGTTCGTCCAACAGAAAACAGGGCGAGGGAGCCCGCTTGAAATCAATCATTCGTTGTTCAAAGAATTAACGTGCAAATATACATTAATATCGTAAAGCAGCACTAAGTATAAATACCCATTCCCGCAGAGACGAAGAAAAAGCGGAATTTACCCGATTACACAGGGTAAATTCCGCTGTCGGCCGCCCTGCGGCGGAGCGGGTCAGCGCTTCGGCTCCTTGTCCGCGGCGAAGGCCTCTTCGACCTCGCGTTCCTTCCTCATACGGTCCTTACGGGTGTAATCCTCCACCTGATCGACCAGTTCGTTGATGTTGTCCTCGAAATTCTGCTCGCAGGGCGTGCAGGTCGTCTGTTCGTCTTTCATAATTTTTATTCGTTTGATGTGATACGGTTTCCCTTCCCCGTGCAAATTGCATACAAAAAGACGATCCGTTCTGCACGGACACCGCGGAAAATCGTTCCGCGAGTTAGGAAAAACGGGGAAAATTTCGTAATTTTACGATTGAATAAATCGAAATCGTCTATGATATTCCTCACCGCAATGGATTTCACGCTTCCGCTGGCCGATCCCGTGCTGAAGTTTCTCATCATCCTGCTCATCATTCTCGGAGCGCCGTTGTTGCTGAACAAGATCCGCATCCCGCCGCTATTGGGGCTCATCATCGCCGGAGCCGTGATCGGCCCCCACGGCTTCAACCTCGTCCTGCGCGACAGCAGCATCATCCTTTCGGGCACGGCGGGGCTGCTCTACATCATGTTCCTGGCGGGATTGGAAATCGATATGGGCGATTTCAAACGCAACAGCCTGCGCAGCCTGACTTTCGGTCTCTATACCTTCTGCGTGCCGATGGCGCTCGGTATCGTCGCGGGATACTACCTGCTCGGCTTTTCGTGGCTCACTTCGGTACTGCTGGCCAGCATGTTCGCTTCGCACACGCTGATCGCCTACCCCATTATCAGCAAGCTGGGAATCAGCAAGAACAATGCGGTCTGCATCACCGTGGGCGGAACAATGATTACCGATACGCTCGCGCTGTTGGTGCTGACGATCGTCGTCGCGCTCTCGACGGGTAACGCCGACGACATGTTCTGGGTGCGGTTGGGGCTGTCGATCACGGCCTTCACGCTCTTCGTTCTGTTGGGATTCCCCCTGATCGGGCGCTGGTTCTTCAAAAGGGTGCACGACAACATCTCGCAATATATCTTCGTGCTGGCGATGGTCTTTCTGGGTGCTTTTCTCGCCCAGCTGGCCGGACTGGAAGCGATCATCGGATCATTCCTCGCGGGGCTGGCGCTCAACAGGCTGATTCCCGCCACTTCGCCGCTGATGAACCGTGTGGAGTTCGTCGGCAATGCGATCTTCATCCCGTTCTTCCTGCTCAGCGTCGGGATGCTGATCGACTACCGTGCTTTCTTTACCAGTTTCGAGACGATCAAGGTCGGCGCCGTGATGATCGTCGTGGCCACGGCGGCCAAGTTCATCGCCGCATGGCTCACGCAGAAGACTTTCCGTATGTCAGTCGATCAGCGGCGCGTGATCTTCGGGCTGAGCAATGCGCAGGCCGCAGCGACGCTGGCGGCCGTGCTGGTGGGCTACAACGTCTTTCTGGGAACGACGCCCGACGGCGAGCCGATCCGGCTGCTGAACGAGAGCGTGCTCAACGGTACGATTCTGATGATTCTGGTCACCTGTACGATGGCGTCGTTTTCAGCGCAGAAGGGGGCGCACAATATCGCCATGGAGGAGTCGACGGACGTCGAGGAACCCGACCGGAACGAGGTGGAGATACTCATTCCGGTCAGCAACCAGGCCAACGTCGAGGAGCTGGTCAACCTGGGGCTGTCGCTCAAGCCGAAGCGCGCCAAGAACGGATTGCATGCGCTCACCGTCGTCGATGACAAGGGTTCCGACGGCACATCGGCGAAGCGCTCGAAACGGTTGCTGCAACTGGCCGTCGAGACGGCGGCGGCGACGGATACCCGTTTGCAGGAACTGCTGCGCTACGACCTGAGTCCGGCCAATGCCATTTCGGGCGTTATCCGCGAATGCGGCATTACCGACGTCATCCTGGGACTGCACGAACGCAAGGATATTTCGTCGGGATTCCTGGGGCGCGTGGCGGAGGGAACCATTGCCGACAACACGACCAACGTATTCATCTACAAGCCGGCGCAGCCGTTGTCGACCGTCAAGCGTCATCTGGTAGTCCTGCCGCCGCAGGCCGAAAAGGAGGCGGGGTTCCTCAGTGCGCTGGAACGTCTGGCCAACGTGGTCGGGAACACTGGGGCCAAGGCGGTGTTCTACGCCGCACCCGCCACGCTCGATCTGATTCGGGAACGCTTCGCGCGGTCGTCGAACGAAATCGGCTACGTCCCGTTCGTGAACTGGGAGGATTTCCTGATCGTTTCGCGCGACGTGCGTACCGACGATACGCTGTGGATCTGGATGAGCCGCCGCAACGGAGTCTCCTACGAATCATCGATGGCGCGCGTTTCCCGCTATCTGGATCAGTATTTCAAAGGCAATAACTTCGTGTTGGTCTATCCGTTGCAGGCCAGCATCGACGAAGGATCGCGTTACCTCACCTGACCTTTCGGCCGGTTCCGGCAGCCGAAATCCGCTCGAATCCGCGTAACGCCTGCACAGCCGGATCGGTTCTCGCGGCCGAAGAGGACAGAGTCTGCATCGAAACAATCCGGCCTGCATTTCAATGCAGGCCGGATAAGAAGTTGTCGATTTGTTCGTAGCGAGAGAGAGACTTGAACTCTCGACCTCATGATTATGAATCATGCGCTCTAACCAGCTGAGCTATCTCGCCATTGCTTTGAAAGCGAGTGCAAAGGTAATAGAAATTTTTATTCGCGCAAAAGTTTTCAACGCTTTTTTACGCAAAAAAAGCGAAGTAACGGCTGTGGCATCGATTTTGTCCATCCGGCCGTAAACTTCAACCGATTATGAATCAACTGCAAACCCCGTTCGTTCGGAATCTTTCGTTGAATATCGTCACGCTGGCGGCCGGTGCCCTGCTGCTGTTGGCCATGTCCGTGGAAATTCTCACCGGAGACCACCGCCACTTTTCCCAAGCCTATCTGTGGATACAGTTCGCCGTCTGCATCGTCTTTCTCGCCGACTTTTTCATCCGGCTGGCGCGCAGCGAGCGCCGTACGCGTTTTTTCCTCCGCAACCTGTTCTTCCTGCTCCTGTCGATCCCCTACCTCAATCTGGTCGACTGGTTTTCGCTGGAGCTCGCGCGCGGCTGGGCCATGCTCATCGGACTGACGCCGCTGCTTCGGGGTTTTCTGGCGCTCTACATCATCGTCGCATGGCTCGCCAGGAACCGCTTCAATCAACTGCTGGCGGCCTATCTTTTTTCGGTGCTGGTCTTCACCTATCTGGCGTCGCTGGTCTTCTACGACTACGAGATTCTGGTCAATCCCCGCCTGACCGACTACGGCGATGCTCTGTGGTGGGCCTGGATGAACGTCACGACGGTCGGGGCCGCGATCTTCCCCGTCACGGCCGTGGGGAAGGTCGTCTGCGTGCTGCTGCCCATCGTCGGCATGATCTTCTTCCCGATCTTCACGGTCTACATTTCACAATACTATACGGGAAAAAAGAGCAGCAATTGACAAATCGCGCGAGAAACGCTATCTTTGCAGGGTAACCGCTACCCTTCCATGAAAAAGACGCTTCTCCTCCTGCTGCTTCTGCCGTTCTGCTTCGCCGCTGCGGCCGAAGGGGCGATCGACCGTGCGTGGGTCGAGCGAAATTACCGTAAAACCGAGTACCGCATCCCCATGCGCGACGGCGTACGGCTCCATACGACCGTCTACGCTCCGTGCGACACGGCGGGCCGGCACCCTATTCTGCTGACGCGCACTCCCTATTCGTGCCGCCCCTACGGCGCGGAATTCTCCGCGTCGCTCTGGAAATCATTTCTGAAACTCTATTTGGAGGAGGGCTATATCCTCGTTTTCCAGGATGTGCGGGGACGCTACATGAGCGAGGGGGAATACGTCGATCTCCGTCCGTTCATCGCCGATAAGCATTCGCCCGAACAGATCGACGAGGCGAGCGACGCCTACGATACGATCGACTTTCTGGTGCGCGAGGTCGCGGGCAACAACGGGCGTGTCGGCGTCTACGGCAACTCCTATCCGGGTTTCTACGCCCTTATGGCCGCCGCGAGCGGACATCCCGCCTTGAAAGCCGCCTCGCCGCAGGCGCCCGTCACCGACTGGTTCATGGGCGACGACACGCACCACAACGGCGTGTTGTTCCTGCGCGACGCCTTCTCCTTCATCGGCGGCAGTTTCGGCAGGCCGATGGACAATCCCACGACCGAGGCCGCCGCAGCACCCCGTTACGTCCGTTCCGACGAATACGATTTCTTTCTGCGCAAGGCCACCGTCGACAGCTTGACGCAGCTTTTGGGCGATACCGTCCGCTTCTGGAACGAGATGATGCGTCATCCCGATTACGACGACTGGTGGCGCGAACGCTGCTCGGTGCGCGCCATGCACGACCTCCGGCCGGCCATACTGGTCGTGGGCGGCCTGTTCGATGCCGAGGATTGCTACGGCGCGTGGACGACCTACGCCTCGATCCGGCGCCAGAGCCCCCGCACGTCGTGCCGGATGGTCGCCGGCCCGTGGGTGCACGGCGGCTGGCGGTCGTCGAACGGCGGCAACCGGCTCGGCAAGATGCGCTTCGGCGACGCGTCGCTGACCGACTACTACCAGCAGCGGATCGAAGTGCCCTTTTTCAATTATTACCTGCTCGGCAAGGGCGACGGCGGCGAGCTGGCCGGCGCTACGATCTTCTTCACCGGTGAGAATCGCTGGCGCACCTTCGAAGAGTGGCCTCCGGCCGATGCGCGCAAGGAGGTTCTCTTTCTTCGCAGCAACGGCGCGCTGTCTGCCGAGAGGCCGATCGAGCGCGAGTCGTTCAGCGGCTATCGCTCCGATCCCGCGTCGCCCGTGCCCTACGATTTCCCGATGCGTGCGTCGCGTGACAAGGCCTATATGGTAGCCGATCAGCGCTTCGCTGCCGGTCGGCCGGACGTGCTGTGTTTCACGACCGAACCGCTGGCAGGCGACGTAACATTCGCGGGCGGCATCCGGGCCGTCCTGCAAGCGGCGATCTCGACGACCGATGCCGATTTCGTGGTCAAGCTCATCGACGTCTGGCCCGATAATACGGAGTATCCGGGTTACCAGATGCTCGTGCGCGGGGACATCATGCGCGGACGTTACCGCCGCAGTTTTTCAGCCCCCGAACCCTTCACGCCGGGCGAGCCGACCGAAGTGGCCTTCACGATGCCCGATATCGCGCATACCTTCCGCAAGGGGCACCGGATCATGGTGCAGGTGCAGAGCTCGTGGTTTCCGCTGGCCGACCGCAACCCCCAGCAGTTCGTCGATATTTACCGCTGCGCGGCCTCCGACTTCATTCCCTGCGACGTGCGTATTTACCACGACCGCCGCCGTCCCTCGCGGTTGGAGGTGCTCCGTTTGCGATAAAGCGGGCCCGGCAGAATCCGCGACGGTCTTCCCGCCGCGGATTTTTTCTTGCCTCCGCCCGCTAACGGCACGTTTTTCGAGAGGGTCGACGTAAACCAAATACGTTTGACTTATGGAGAAAAAAGAACGTTCCCGACCGAGCGGAAAAACTCAGGGGAAACCCGAAAAGCTGACTTCGGTCAACGGCCGGCCGATCGCCGACAACGAGGATTCGCAGACTGCCGGACTGCGTGGCCCCATCGTGTTGCAGGACCCCTGGATGCTCGAAAAGCTCGCGCATTTCGACCGCGAGGTGATTCCCGAACGGCGTATGCACGCCAAAGGCTCCGGCGCCTACGGCACCTTTACCGTGACGCACGACATCACGCGCTACACCCGGGCCTCGATTTTCAGCCGGATTGGCAAGCAGACCGAGTGTTTCGTCCGTTTTTCGACCGTCGCGGGGGAACGCGGTGCCGCCGATGCCGAACGCGACATACGCGGCTTCGCGATGAAATTCTACACCGATGCGGGCAACTGGGATCTGGTGGGCAACAACACGCCGGTCTTTTTCCTGCGCGATCCGGTGCGGTTTCCCGATCTGAACCATGCCATCAAGCGCGATCCGCGCACGGGGATGCGCAGTGTCGACAACAACTGGGACTTCTGGACGCTGCTGCCCGAGGCGCTGCATCAGGTGACGATCACGATGAGCACGCGCGGCATTCCCGCTTCATTCCGCCACATGCACGGATTCGGTAGCCACACGTACAGTTTCTACGACGCCGAGAACCGGCGCACGTGGGTCAAGTTCCATCTGCGCACGATGCAGGGCATTCGCAATCTGACCGACGCCGAAGCGGAAGCCGTCATCGCCAAAGACCGCGAATCGCATCAGCGCGATCTGTTCGAAGCCATCGAGCGGGGCGATTTTCCGCGCTGGCTTTTCCAGATACAGACCATGACCGAAGAGGAGGCGCGCAACTACCGCATCAATCCCTTCGATCTGACCAAAGTCTGGCCGCACGGCGACTTTCCGTTGCAGGACGTGGGTATCCTGGAACTGAACCGCAATCCGGAAAACTTCTACGCCGAGGTGGAACAGGCTGCCTTCAATCCCCTCAATATCGTCGACGGCATCGGCTTTTCGCCCGACAAGATGCTTCAAGGACGGCTGTTTTCCTACGGCGACGCACAGCGCTATCGCCTGGGCGTGAACCTCGATCAGATTCCGGTCAACCGGCCGCGCGTGGCCGTACATTCGTATCACCGCGACGGTGCGATGCGCGTGGACGGCAATTTCGGCGCGACGGTGAGCTATACGCCCAACAGCTACGGCGTATGGTCCGATTCACCCGAATTGAAGGAACCGCCTCTGCCGCTGCACGGACCGGTCGACAACTACGACGAACGCGCCTATGACGACGACTATTACTCGCAACCGGGTGCATTGTTCCGCCTGATGACGCCCGAAGAGAAGCAGGCGTTGTTCGAAAATACGGCGCGCGCCATGGGTGACTGCAAACTCTTCATCAAGCAACGCCACGTGCGCAACTGCTACCGCGCCGACCCGGCTTACGGCAGGGGGCTGGCCGATGCGCTCGGCATCGCTCTGGACGAAGCGCTCGACGAGAAGAACGACCCCGCGCTCCACCCTGCCGCTGCGATGGTTTAATTAAAAAAGTTAACGATATGGAAAACAAGCCGAAGAATTATCTGAACGACGAACATCTGAGTATCGGTACCCGGGAGTATCTCCGCGTGCTCAATGCCGGCGGTCGTCCTGTGGAATCGCTGCCGGTGGCCGAAGCGCGCAAAGTACTCGCCGACGTGCAGGCAGCCGTAGAAGTCGACTTGTCGGGCATCGACGAGCGGGAGCGCGAAATCGTGGCCGACGGTCACGCACTGACACTGCATCTGGTGCGGCCGCACGGCAGCCGAGGGAGGCCTCCCTACTTCGTCTTCATCCACGGAGGCGGATGGGTGCTCGGCGACTACCCCACGCACCGGAGGCTGGTACGCGATCTGGTCGTCGAATCGGAAGTCGCAGCGGTTTTCGTCGACTACACGCCGTCGCCCGAAGCGAAATATCCGCAGGCGGTCGATGAAATTTACGCCGCCGTGAAATGGGTGGCCGAGAACGATGCGGAACTCGACCTCGACCGTCGCCGGATGGCTTTGGTCGGCAACAGCGCGGGCGGAAACATGGCGCTCGCGGCGGCGTTGCTCGCCAAGAAACGACATGCGCCCGCTGTTCGGGCGCTGGTGTTGCTGTGGCCCGTGACGAGTGCCTCCTCCGATTGGAAATCCTATGCCCTCTACGGCGCCGTTGATGAAATGGATGTTCGACCGATATACGACCGACGCCCGGGCGCGCGAAGAAATTCTCCTGTCGCCTGTCAATGCTTCGCGGGAAGAACTGTTCGGCCTGCCGCCGACACTGATTGCAGTGGCCGAAAACGACATTTTGCGCGACGAGGGCGAAGCGATGGGCCGCCGGTTGGACGAGGCGGGCGTCGAGACGACGACCGTGCGCTTCAACGGCGTCATCCACGATTGGGGAATGCTCAACGGCTTCGCGCGGTTGGCTCCCACCCGCGACCTGATCCTCTTTGCGGCGGCAGTGCTCCGGCATCGTCTGCGCTGACCGTCCCGTTCCCGACGATTCGCCCCTGCCGCGATCTGTTGCGGCAGGGGCGAATCGCGTTCATGACGGAGCCGGCGTCAGCGAGCGTCCCTGTCGATGCTGTTCAGCGCGAAGGCATAGGCCCCCAGCGAAATGGCCCGACTGGCGCCGATATGCGAGGTCATTACCCCGATGCGCTTCTGCGGATCGTAGACGATTTCACGATCGCTGCCGTAAACCTTGATCCGGCGGGAATCGCCCTGCGCGAAGGCGGCGAACTGCGTCGCATCGTCCAGGTCGTAGACCTTCATCTGTACGCGCGGAAGCGTTTCACCCGAAAAGGTATGCAGGGAACCCCGCATTTCGGCCAGCAGCGAAGGCAGGATGTATTTGCGCGCAGCGGTAATGCCGCCGCCGATGACGATAAGCCCGTCGATGAGCGTCACGGCGGTGGCCATGGCGTCGCCTGCCACCTCGCCGAACCGCGCGAAAGCGCGCCGCGCCGCATCGGCATCGCCCGGACGCTCGCCCTCGGCGATCTCGAAAATGGCCTTCGGATCGAGCGTATCGTCGTCGACGCCCGCATACTCGGCATAGAGCCGTTTGACGGCGCGGATCGAGACACCCTCCTCGACGTTGATGTCGGGCAGGTCCTTGTGCCGCAGGCAGAAGGTTTCGACGCACGAGTTATCGCCGATGTGCAGCCGGTTGTCCGAGACGATCCCCACGCCGAATCCCGTGCCCCACGTGTAGCCGATCAGGTTGCGGAAGCGTTTGGCGCTTCCTGCGGCTTCGAGCCGGGCGTTGATTTCGGGCAATGCACCCGCCAGCGCTTCGCCGTAGGCGTAGAGGTCGCCGTCGTTGTTGATGAAGGTCGGAATGCCGAACCGCTCTTCCAGGAAGTCTTTCAGCGCTACGCCGTCGCGGAACGACGGAAAATTGGGCAGGTATCCGCCGATGATGCCTCGCGGATAGTCCGCCGGGCCGGGAAAGGCGAAGCTGATCGCCGCGGGCTGTTCGGGCAGACGGCTGATGACGGTGCGGAATCCCTCGACCATCGTTTCGAGGCAGCGGTCGAGCCGGTCGGAGTTGGAGGGAAGCGTGATCGGTTCGACGACGAAGCGGTCGCCCTGTACGGCGCCGAAGACGAAATTGGTGCCTCCGGCATCGAGCGTAATGACTATGCGTCGGTCTTTTTCGTACATGATTTCTCGTTTTATTTAAGGTTTGTCGGTTCGATCGGAAGTGCGGAGCATTCGCTTTATGCTCCGGTTGAATTCGGCAGATGCAAGCAGCTCTTCTATGGTCAGATGCATTCTGTATCGCCAGTAGTTGTTCGGGTCGTCGGGCCGGTTGATCCGCTCCTCGTCGGGATCGTCGCGCCGCAGACCGCCGTCCGTGGCCAGCCAGTCCTGCAACGGCAGTACGGCCAGCATCGACTGCCCGTCGAGCGTGCGGCGGACGATCTGCCGGCACAGCGCAGGCGTACACTCGGCGGGAGCCTTTCCGCGGCGGTGCAGCACCTCGGAGAAATAACGCTGCGTGAGGGCGGTGTCTTCGCACCACCAACTGCGCAGGGGCGACATGTCATGCGTCGAGGTGGTGCCGACCGACAGATAGGGATACTGCCGCGGATCGCCGAACGTCGTGCCGGCGGTTTTGGGCATCCGTTCGATTTCGAGCGAGAGAATCCCCAGACGCTCCATGACCTCCGGTACGCAGGCAGGAATCATCCCCAGATCCTCGCCGCAGGCCAGCATCGCGGTCGCATCGAGCAGCGCAGGGAGTTTGCGCAGCGCTTCGTCGCGCCAGAAGTCGTCGTGGCGACGGTAGAAAAACTCCTCGTACAGCCGGTCGAACGCCCGCTGCTGTGCCG